>Ga0256914_1000037_pt1 | contig 137223 bp, 132 predicted proteins | sample HulkmetaG_FD_191571 | JGI IMG/M metagenome (GOLD analysis project Ga0256914, IMG submission 191571) | Hydrothermal chimney microbial communities from Main Endeavour vent field at the Juan de Fuca Ridge, Pacific Ocean - Hulk | ecosystem: Environmental > Aquatic > Marine > Hydrothermal vents ...
CCTCTCCCAAGTGCGCCGGCTCCTGTTCTTCCTGGCCACCCTGCTCACGGCCCTGGCAGTCTCTTACGCCGGAATCATCGGCTTCGTAGGACTCATCGTTCCCCACCTTTTACGACTCTTGGGTTTCCTGAAGGCCCGGGAACTCCTGCCATTGAGCCTGGTCTTCGGCGCAGTCTTCATGATGGGAAACGATCTTTTGGCTCGCACCGCCTTGCCCGAAGGACAGGAACTGCCCGTGGGTATCATCACCTCCGCCGTAGGGGGACTCTTCTTCCTGTATCTCTTGGTACAAAAGAAAAGGGAACTTTATGGCCTCGATTGAACTGCAAGAATTTTTTGTGCAACAGGGTTCCTTCCGACTCGAGGTCCCGCAACTCCGTTTGAGGGCTGGAGAGCTGGTGGCGGTTTGCGGCAACAATGGCAGTGGCAAATCCACTTTTCTTTCCGCCTTGGCTGGTTTGCAGGACTATCGTGGACTCTATCGTCTCTGTGGTCGGGACTTCTCTCGTCTTAGCCTGAAAGAAAGGGCCTGCCTGCTGAGTTTTCTTCCTCAAGGGAGTACTGTTACTTTACCTTTTGAAGTATCTTATCTCGTGCTAACAGGTCGTTTTCCCTTGGTACAAGGTCTTCGTTACAGGGCCGAAGACCTGGCCCAAATGGAAGAGGCCCTTCGAAACTTTGACCTGATGCCTCTCAAGAAAAGAAGCTTCCTTGAACTCTCCGGCGGGGAGAAACAGCGAGTACTCTTGGCCCGTACTTTTGTGCGTCAGAGTCCGGTCTTCCTCTTGGATGAACCTTTTACCGCCATCGATTTACGTCATCAGCACCGATTCCTTCATCTCTTTCGGGGATTGGCCCAGAGACATCTTCTGATCGCGGTGATGCACGACCTGGCCCTGGCCATCGAAAACTTCGACCGCTTTCTTCTCTTTCGTCGAGGACAGCTCCTTTACGACCTCAGGCGGAATGAATTGAATGATCAAGTCCTGAGCGAAGTCTTTGAGTGCCCGATGCGTCTCTTTGAATGTCAGGGACACTATCTGGTAGAGGTGGGAACCGAAACATTTGGAGGAAGGGAATCATGAAGAGATTTATCTTTTGCCTCTTCATCCTCTGGTGGCTCTTGCCCCCGCAAGCCTTGGCCTTGCGCCTGGTGGTGCTTTACGCCGCAGCCAGTCCGGTACTGAAAAGTCTCGGAATTAAAGAGGAAGTGGTTGGTGTCACCAGGAGGGATCAAGTCTTTCCAAAGGCCATCAAAGTGGGCACTCACTTGCGTCCAAACGTGGAACTCATCAAGGCCCTTCAGCCGGATCTCGTCATCGCAGGCTCCCAAAAGGCCTTTCCCGAAGGTCTCAAGGAAAAGGTTCAAGCCGAAGTTTTCTACTATGATCCCCGCACCCTTGAAGAAATATTGGAGACCATCAAACGATTGGGACGAAGGTTGAAAAGGGAAGAGGCTGCCAATCAACTCGTCGCCCGTCTTCGCCTTGAACTCGGCAAGATTCGCCCCCTTTCCTGTCATCCAAAGGTGATTTACGAAATCATGGAGCGTCCCTTACGGGTGGCTGGGGAACGCAACATCGTTGCCGACATTATCCGGGTAGCCGGGGGAAGGAATCTGATTCGAGTCCCCAAGAAACACGTCCTGATTTCTCCGGAACAGATTCTCCTTCTGGCCCCAGATCTCTATCTCTACCAGATAGGACCCATGAACAAAAATCCCACTCCTCCGCTCAGAAGGGCCTATTTCAAGGGTCTCAAGGCCGAAGTAAAAAAAGTAGATGAATTTCGCTTCTCACGTCCGGGACCAAACGCCTTTCAAGCGGCAATAGAGCTGAATCGCATCTTTGAAGACTTCTGCCTCCAAAAGGCTTCAACTCAGGGGCACTAATTCCACAGCCGGTCCCAAGGCCAGGAGTTTGTCTGCCACGATACAGACCAAGCCCAATATCTCCCCATAACGACGGGCTGCTTTCTTGAGACGTTTGAAATCTTCAGGACCTCGAACCAAGTTGCCAAGGGCTGTGGCCAGGGCATCGGCTAAAGCGGCTTCTTTGGCGATCACGCAGAGGGCATCGGCCTTTCCTAGACTGAGACTGTGTCCCACTGTACCAGAAGAGGTACAGACGGCACATGGCATGAGCTCAGCGGGAATCTTCAGCCCTAAACGTCCTGAAAGGGGAGATTCACCCGCCCAAAGACCTACCGTGGCCTCTCGTTTCAGGGCCAAGAAAATGTCACCCCCGTTTTCCACCAGTACTTCCTTGGTCAGACCCTCCGAAAGAAGCGCGCGCCCCACCCTTTCAGCAATGGCTCCAGCCACCGCTGCCATGGGACCCACCCCAGCTTTCCTCGCGGCACGTAACATGGTCTGCACCAAAGTCGGAGCCCTAGGATCAAGAGGCAAAGGAGAGAGAGCCCCCAGGAAAGACGGATGCCGATAGATGTAGTCTTCCAATTGTTGACGCTGCCGTTTGAGAACAAGCAGGGTCTCGCGGGAAAGATCCCTCTCTGCCAAGACTTGGAGATCGGATTCTTTGAGCACCACGCGGAAGGGGACCAGTCCGCGACCAGAAACACGACAGCGATAGTCTCTTATCTCGAAATTCATCTTTAGATTCTGGGCTTCCGGGGCTTTTCGCGCTAAGCTAAGCTTAGCTTGAAAGGAGCTGGTAGTGAAAGAGGTAAAGATTGGCAAGATAATCGTTGGCAGAGAGCGTCCCCTTCTTATTGCCGGGCCTTGCGTGCTTGAGAGTCTGGAAGTGGCCTTCGAGGTGGCCAGGAACATGAAGGCCGCTGCCGAGGAAACGGGATTCTCTTATGTGTTCAAGTCTTCCTTTGACAAAGCCAACCGCACTTCTCTCCGTTCCTTTCGGGGTCCGGGCTTGGAGAAGGGACTCTCCATGCTTGAAGAGATAAAGAAGAAACTACAAATACCCGTCACTTCCGACATTCACGAGGCTTGGCAGGCCGAGCCTGCGGCGGAGGTGCTTGATCTATTGCAGATTCCAGCCTTTTTGTGTCGTCAGACGGATCTCATCGTGGCAGCAGCTAGGACCAGACGCCCCTTAAATATCAAGAAAGGACAGTTTATGGCCCCTTGGGACATGAAATTTGCTCTGGAAAAAGCCAGAGCCGCCGGGGCTGAGGGGGTAATGCTTACTGAGCGGGGCAGCTGCTTCGGTTATTATAACCTGGTAGTTGACATGCGATCCCTTCCCGTGATGAGAGCCCTGGGGGTACCGGTGATCTTTGATGCCACCCACAGCGTTCAACTCCCGGGGGGAGCAGGCGGGGCTTCGGGGGGGCAGAGAGAGTTCGTGGCCCCTTTGGCCCGAGCTGCCATGGCCGTTGGAGTAGATGGGATATTTATGGAGGTACACCCCGAACCAGAAAAAGCCCTTTGTGACGGGCCCAATTCCCTACCTCTCCAGGAAGCTCCTAATCTCCTTCGAACCTTGAGAGAAATCTTCGATTTGGTGAGGAAACATGGTGTCATTTCCTGAAGAAATCCTTCGCAGAGCGGCTCAGGTTAAGCTCCTTCTCCTAGACGTCGACGGTGTCCTCACAGATGCCCGGATCATCGTGGACGCCGAAGGCCGAGAGATAAAACACTTCTGTGTACGAGACGGTCTCGGAATTAAACTCCTGCAACGGGCCGGGGTAGAGGTGGGTATTCTTTCAAGCCGAAACTCCCTTCCCGTTACCCATCGAGCCCGAGAACTGGGCATAGAACTCCTCATCCAAGGGGAATTAAACAAACTTGAACTTTACGAAAAGATTAAACACGCCAAGGGACTGCGAGACGAAGAAATTGCTTACGTAGGTGACGATTGGGTAGATATCCCGGTATTGGCCAAGGTAGGGCTGGCGATCACGGTACCGGAATGCTGGGAACCAGTGCGACACTATGCACATTATGTCACCCATCATCCCGGAGGACATGGGGCTGTACGGGAAGTTTGTGACCTCATTCTCAAGGCCATTGGAAAATGGGAGGAGATGCTAAAATGTTTCGAACCCTCGGGACATTTCTGTTTTGCTTGATATTACTGGTAGGATGCCATCAGGAGCCAAAGGTCCTCAAACCAACCGAACCAAAAGCTCCCATACCAAAAAGCGCTCCTGAGAACCCTTCAAAGCCCCTGCAAGAAAAAAACAAGCCGGAGAAGGAACCCTCTCAAAACCCACCGGAAGAAGAGCCCAACACGGAGTTCAAAAGACTCCATTACGTCATTTACGAAAAGGGGCATCTCAAGTGGGATATTTTTGCTGAAACCGCACGAATATATAAAGGACAAGTCATCCATCTTACGGGTCTCAAGGTGTGCTCAGCCCCAAAAAAAGGTTTTTGTATCACCTCCCGCCAGGGAAGGTATGACCCCCGAAGGGGTACCTTCTTTTTTCGCGGAAACGTGACACTTCGCTCACTTAAACAGGGCTCTCTTAAGACTTCCGAGCTCTCCTATCTACCGAAAGAGGATAAACTTGAAACTTCTGCCCCGGTTATCATCGACAAGGAGGGACTCATCATCCGAGGTGAAGGGTTTGTGTATGATCTGGACTCAGGCGTAATGAAAGTGCTCAAGAAAACCGAGGTGAGAGTGGATGGTTAAGCGGGGTTTATTTCTCCTCTTTCTACTTTGGGCCACCCCTGTTTGGGCCAAAGGTCCAATCACCATTAAATCGGATCGCATGGAAGTTCTGCAAAACCAGCAAGTAGTCATCTTTAGCGGCCACGTGGTGGCAGAAAGAGAAGGACTCACCATTTATGCGGATCGGTTGGTGGTCTACTACACCAAAAGGGAAGGCCGCCGGGAAGTGACCAAACTGGTGGCCATTGGTCACGTAAAGATTCACAAGGGCGAGTGGATTGCCAGGGCTGGAAAAGCTGTTTATTTCAAGGAACAGGAGAAGATCGTGCTCGAAGACCATCCTCAGGTATGGCAGGGAGAAAACACTGTTCGGGGAGATCGAATCACCCTCTATCTCAATGAAGACCGAAGCGTGGTGGAATCCGCCCCGGGCCACAAGGCCGAAGCTGTTATTTTCCCGGAATAATGCGAGTTCTGAAGGCCGAAAACCTCAACAAGAGATTCGGAAGACGTCACGTGGTGCGAGGGGTCTCGGTAAAGGTAGAGACGGGGAAGATTGTTGGTCTTCTGGGGCCCAACGGAGCAGGCAAGACCACCACCTTTTATATGATCGCAGGGCTCGTTCCAGCGGATGAAGGGCGTATTCTGCTAGATGAAGAAGATCTTACCCGTAAACCCATGTTCAAACGGGCGTGGGCGGGGATCGTCTATCTCCCCCAGGAGCCTTCGGTCTTCAGACGTCTGACCGTGGCAGAAAACGTCCTGCTGGTACTCGAGATCCTAAAGCTCTCCCGGCGGGAGAGAAAAAGACGTCTCGAAACCCTATTGGAAGCTTTTGGAATGGTCGAATTACGTAATCAGAAAGCCTATGCCCTTTCCGGGGGAGAGAGAAGGCGGGTTGAGATCATGCGTGCTCTGGCCCGGGCACCGGAGTTTCTCCTGCTTGATGAACCCTTTGCCGGAATTGATCCGCTTGCCGTGGCGGATTTGAAAGAAATTTTAAAAAATCTTAAAGAAAGAGGTTTAGGATTATTAATTTCCGATCATAACGTGCGGGAAACCTTGACGGTCTGTGATTACGCATATATCGTAGCTAAAGGAGAGGTCATTGCCCAGGGTTCGCCAGAAGAGATCGCAGCCGATCCTTTGGCGCGTGAAATCTACCTGGGGCAAGATTTCAGGTTGCACTGATGGCTTTAGAACTTAGACAGAACCTTAAACTCACCCAACAGCTAGTACTGACTCCTCAGCTCCAGCAGGCTATCAAGCTTCTTCAGTTAAACCGGATCGAGCTAGAGCAAGTCATCCGGCAGGAAGCAGAGATCAATCCGGTATTAGAGCAGGAGTTTGCCGACCATCAAACCATTTCTCTGGAGGAGCTCTCAGAAAGGCCCACCGAGAGTGGGCTTGATCTAGCAGCCGAAAGTCCGCTTGGACCGCAGGCGGTTTCGGAGTTTGACTGGGAACGCTATTTTCAAGACTCTGGTAGTGCTTATCCCAGTTTCTCTTTTGAGGCCAAGGAACCCCTTGAATACGAAAAGAGACTTTCCAGGTCGGAAAACCTCACTTCTCACCTCCTGTGGCAGCTCTATCTTTCGGAGTTTGATGAGACCGCCAGGCGCATTGGAGAATATATCATCGGAAACCTCAATGAGCGCGGCTATCTTTCCCTTTCGGTGGAAGAGATCGCCAGAGATCTTGGGGTCAGCGAAGAAGCGGTGGAAAACGTGTTACGTAAGATCCAGTTTTTCGATCCGGTGGGAGTAGCCGCGCGCAGTCTGGAGGAATGTCTCCTCATTCAACTCGAACACCTGGGGCTCAAGGACTCTCTGGCTGCCAAGCTTGTAACCCATCATCTCAAAGACCTCGAACGGGGACAGCTGGAAACCATTGCCAAGAAATATGGGGTCTCACTAGAAGAGGTAGAAGCGGCTTTTGAGGTCATTCGCGGTCTTGATCCCATCCCGGCGCGTAATTACTCGGACGAGGAACCTCAATACATCGAACCCGATGTGCTGGTATTCAAAGAGGGTTCCGAATGGGTAGTCCGCCTAAATGACGACGGCCTTCCCCGTTTGCGTGTAAGTCCTTATTACCGTCGCCTCCTCTCGGACCCCAATCTTCCGCCTCAGGCCAAGCAATATATTCAGAAGAAACTCCGTTCAGCAATCTGGCTCATCAGGAGTATCGAGCAGCGCAATCGCACTTTGTTGCGGGTCTCCGAGAGCATCATGCGTTTTCAACGGGAATTTTTAGAAAAGGGTATCTCTGGTCTCAAGCCCCTCATCCTGCGTGACGTGGCCCAGGATGTGGATCTCCACGAGTCCACGGTGAGTCGAGTCACTACCGGGAAATACATTGATACGCCCCATGGCATCTTCGAACTCAAGTTCTTTTTTTCAAGCGGCTACACCAGTAGCACCGGAGACCAGATCTCCACGGAAACCGTCAAGCAATACATCAAGGAGATCATCGCCGGGGAGGATCCCCATCGTCCTTACAGCGACCAGAAGATCGCCGATATTTTACAGAAAAAATACAACATCAAGGTCGCCAGGCGCACGGTGGCCAAGTACCGGGATCTTCTGGGGATTTTGCCGGCCAGTCGCCGCAAAAGAAAAACCAAATAGGAGGCCTTTATGCAGATCAACATCACCTTTCGCCATCTTGATTCTTCCCCCGGCCTTAAGGAATACGCCCAAAAACGCATTGGCAAGCTGGCCAAATATTTTCAGGGGCCAGCGGAGGCCCATGTTATCCTGCGAGCGGAAAAGTTCCGTCAGCAGGCAGAGGTAGTGATCAACGGCGATGGTCTTTCAGTAAGTGGCAAAGAGGAAACGGCTGATATGTACGAAGCGATAGATTTGGTGGCAGCCAAACTGGAGACCCAGGTCAAAAAATTACGCGAAAAACGGAAGAACCGTAAACGTGGAGGAAAAGAAGCCGTCATGCCCACCCCAATGGCTGAGGCGATAGAAGAAGAATTACCCGTTGAAGTCAAGAGGGTCTTTGTAAAACCCATGTCCCTTGAAGAGGCCCTTGAACAATTGCGTACCTCTCAGGAAGAGTTTCTGGTCTTCAACAACTCTGATACCGACTCTGTTAACGTCCTTTATCGAAAGGGAGACGGAACCTACGTCTTGATCCTTCCTGAACTTTCCTAGTAAATATAGCGCCCATGAAAATCTGCGATTGCCTTTCAGACGAATGCATTATCTGTGGGGTGAAGGCCAAGGACAAATGGTCTTTTTTTAAAGAGATCTCCAAACGTTTGTCCAAAGTCCTTGGTCTTCCCCCGGAGGAAATAGAAAAGGTCCTGGAAGAGAGAGAGCGCCTGGGGACCACGGCCATCGGATACGAAATTGCCTTGCCTCATAGCCGCTTGCCAGGCCTTGACCGTATCGTACTGGCGGTGGCCGTCAATCCGGAAGGTATAAATTTCGAGGCCCTAGACCACCAACCGGTAAAGCTGATCTTTGTGGTCCTGGCTCCGGAGAACGAATCTCAACGCTATCTCAAGGTCCTGGCCCAGCTGGCCCGGCTCCTGAAAAACGAGAACTTTCGTAAGAGGCTCCTCTCTTGCCAGAGTCCAGAAGAAGTTAAAAAAGTCCTCTCTGAGGTGGATTACGAGTTCTAAGGAAAAATCCATTCAAGTAGTAGTGATTACGGGGTTGTCGGGCTCGGGTAAAAGCACCGTGCTGCGAGCCTTCGAGGATCTGGGCTACTTTTGCGTGGACAATCTGCCCGTGGCTCTTCTGCCGGCTTTCCTGGAAATAAAAACCAAGGAAGCTCATGGTCCTCAGCGCGTGGCCCTTGTAATGGACTTGCGCGAAGAGAGCTTTCTTGAAAGCTATCGCGAGATCTTTGAACGGGTTAAAGGAGCCGGACACCACCTGGAAATCATCTTCCTTGAAGCTAGTGACGAAGTCCTGATAGCGCGCTTCTCCCAAACTAGACGACCCCATCCTTTGGCTCCCAAGGGTTCTCTGGCAGAAGCTGTTAAACTTGAAAGAGAGGCCCTTCAAGAAGTGAGAGAGATCGCCGACCTGGTGATTGACACTTCTGGTTTCAACGTGCACCAGCTCCGTCAGGAGATCAAAAATCGTTATGGAATGCGGCGCGACTTGGCCTCTCTCACCGTGCATCTCATTTCTTTTGGCTTTAAATATGGAGTTCCTGCTGAAGCGCATCTGGTTTTTGATGTTCGTTTTCTCCCCAACCCTTATTTCGTTCCAGAGCTCAAGCCCTTTGACGGACGCCAGGAGAAGATACGAGCCTACGTGCTGGAGACCGAACCCGGTCGTCGCTTCCTGAATCTTTGCGAACAATTCCTGCGTTTCCTGGTGCCCCAATATGAAAAGGAAGGAAAATCCTATCTTGTCATCTGCATCGGATGCACTGGAGGGCGTCACCGTTCGGTAGCAGTTGCCGAGGAACTGGGCCAGATGGTAAAAGAATGGGGACATGACGTGCTGGTCACCCACCGGGACATCTACAAGGAGGCCTAGATGACCGGGATCATCGTAGCGGGGCACGGCCGTTTACCAGAGGAACTGGTTACGGTTTGTGCCTTTATCTTGGGTAAGGTGGAAAACATGCAGAGCCTCTCGGTGGACCCGGCGGAACCAGCCGAAAAGATCCACCAGGATTTTGCCCGTGCTATTACCGAGGTAGACACCGGCCAGGGAGTGCTCATCCTGACGGATCTCTTTGGTGGTACGCCTTCCAACATGGCCCTTTCTTTTCTCAAGGAAGGCTACATCGAGGTGGTCTCCGGGGTAAACCTGGCCATGCTCATCAAAGCCGTCCAGAACCAGGAAAAACCTCCCAAAGAACTGGCCCCCCTAGTGGTGGAAGCTGGAAGAAGAGCTATCACTCAGGCTTCGGAATTTCTCAATGATTAAGCCGCGGCTACGCCCGGCGCGAATCAGAGACCTACGAGAAATTGTCTCCATCGAACGCCTCGCCTTTCCTACTCCTTGGAGTCCTATCTTGTTCTGGAGTGAGCTTTTCAAAAAGAAGACGCGGCTCTGGGTGGTGGAAGAAGGGGAAAAGATTGCCGGTTACCTGTGTTTCTGGGAAGTGGTTGACGAGATACATCTGGCCAACCTCGCCGTAGCTCCAGACAAACGTCGTCAAGGTCTGGCCTCTTTTATGCTCCGCACCCTCATTGGTTACGCGCGGAGACGTGGTTTCAGACGAATACTTTTGGAAGTGCGTGAAAGGAACCTCCCAGCCCAAAAACTTTATCAAAAATTTGGTTTTCAAATCGATGGACGACGCCGATCCTATTATCGAGACACCGGGGAGGACGCCATCCTCATGTCCCTCCCCCTAGATTGACTGGTTTCCGGTGGGCCTTAATGTTCGAAATAGATAGATCATTTTCTAAAAGGAGGGGAAATCATGGCGGTAAAGGTTGGTATTAACGGTTTTGGGCGTATTGGTCGGGCAGTCTTTCGGGCCCATCTCAAATATCCAGAATTCAAAGACATAGAGATCGTGGCCATTAACGACCTCACTGACACCCATACCCTGGCCCATCTTCTGAAGTACGATTCCCTCTTTGGCACTCTGCCTCAAGAGATCAAGTACACCGAAAACAGCCTGATCGTAGACGGTAAAGAAATTCGGGTCTTTTCCGAGCCAGAGCCTGGCAGGATTCCGTGGGGGGAGGTAGGAGCTGAATACGTGGTGGAATCAACGGGGCGTTTCACCGATGCTAATCTGGCGCGGGCCCATCTGGAAGCTGGAGCCAAAAAGGTTATCATCACCGCCCCGGCTAAGAATGAAGATTTCACCGTGGTCCTGGGTGTAAATGAGGATGATTACGACCCCCTCAAGCACCATGTGGTATCGAACGCCTCGTGTACTACCAACTGTCTGGCTCCGGTGGCCAAAGTACTCCTTGACAGGTTTGGCATCAAACGTGGGTTGGTGACCACGGTCCACGCTTACACCAACGACCAGCGCATCCTGGATTTTCCCCACAAAGACCTACGACGGGCCCGGGCAGCAGCCATCAACATGATCCCCACCAAGACCGGGGCAGCAGCAGCGGTAGGGAAAGTTATCCCAGAATTGCAGGGTAAATTCGACGGTCTGGCTGTCAGGGTTCCCACCCCCGACGTCTCCTTGGTCGATTTGGTGGCTGAACTTGAACGGGAAACCACGGTAACAGAAGTCAACGAAGCTCTGAAAGCCGCCCAAAACCGTTATTTAGGCTACACCGAGGAACCTCTGGTCTCGACGGACTTCCTTGGAAACCAGCACTCCTCCATTGTTGACGGTCTGTGCACGCGCGTGATCGAAGGCCGTATGGTCAAGGTCATGGCCTGGTACGACAACGAATGGGGGTATGCCAATCGGGTCCTTGATCTCATCCTCTACATGGAATCCAAAAAGGTTTAAAACGGTGCGGGGCTGCGGCCCCGCGCCAAAAGCGCCAAAAACCGTTACAATAGAACCAAATCCTTAAAAATCTTCCAAGGACGTTTCCATGAGCAATTCACCAAACCTGACATCCCGCAATCCACAAGATCTGGGGCTTGGGTCCACGGAATCCACCACAAAGAAGGGTTTTACCTCCAAGGCCCTCTTGGTGAATTTGCAGGAGACCGCTGTCAAGGAATATCCCATCGACCCGCGGCATTGGGTCCTGCTCGAGGTGGTCACTGGTTACCAGGGGCTTGAGAAACAGGCCTATGATCTCATTCTCGAACTCAACCATCCTTACCGAAATCTGCGCCTGGTAGTGGCTGATCTGCGCTCGTTTGCCCTCAAAAACTTCCGCATCATCACCGCCCACGAAAAAGGCCCGGAGGCCTTCCTGACAATCATTGATTTCTTGCTCGGGGTGCTGGAGGAGAAACTCCAAGAAGATCTCAAGAGGCAAATAGCAGAGGCCATTTTGGCCCTGCTTGACAAGGCTGTCTCTTCTTTGGATAGTCAAACTCTTGAGCGTTTCTGGCCTGCTCTCTCAGAAATCTTCGTCAGGCTCTCCACCCTACCCCCTGAAACCTTGCTGGTTTTCCTTCAGAGTTATCATTCCTTCAAACGCCTGGGGAAGGGCCTTCTCAAGAAGCTCTCTCCGAAGATGCCCCTCAAAGGCCTAGTTAAGCTGCTGGAACGCTCCTTGGAACTCACCTATGAGTACTGGCTCACCCAACCCGATCCTTCCGATTGGATCGAAGAGGAGTGTGCCTGTGAAATTAAAGGCGGTGATAAGGAGTATCTGGCTCTCATAAGGCCTGTATCTCATGAAACCCTGAAGGCCCATCTCAAGGAGCTACAGGAGATCAAAGGGCTTACACCTACGCGGGAGCTACTCGAAAAGCTTTTAGCCCTCCCGGACTATCTTGATCTGGTCCGATATTACAAAGAACTTCCAGAGAAAATTGCTTCCCTGGCCCGGGGCACGCGCCCCGAGGATCCGTTCCACAACGTGAAAATCATCTTCCTCTTTCGTATCGTAGAAACCCCGGGGCTAGCCCCCATCCACGAGGAGGCCTTGCGAGAAATCAACCGGGAGCTCGTGGCCATGATTCGCCGCGAGCCCTCGGAAAGTCTGGATGAATTCATCACTCGGGCCTTTGTTCTGCTCAAACGCCACATTCGACAGTATCCCTGGACCGCCCTCCAGTGTATCCGAAACATGGGTTTCGAGATCTTGGACCGGGGGGATCCCCGGCTGGCTGAACTCTTTTTGGAAGAAGTGGTCAAGTTCGGCTTCCAGCCCCCAGAGATCAAAGGAGTGGATCGGGAGTGGCATCTTATCTGCAATCCGGTCCATCTCTTGAACGTGCGAACCTGGCTTGAGATCATCTCTCATCATCCTAAATGGTGTACCACTTTGCTTTCAGCCCTCATCATTAACCTTAAACTGGCAGGCACCTGTATACGGGACACCGATCTCTTCCAAAAAGATGTCTCCAAGCTTCTGAACAGTGAAATCGAACCCGTTTACAATCTGGTGAAACAGTTCTGTCGCATTCTTCCGGTTTATTACAACGAAATCGGGGCCGAAGGCCTGTTGCGAGACGTTTCTACCGAGCTTGACGAGATCCACGCCCGTAAGGACGAGCTCATCCACTTTTTGCGTAAACAAAGTCACGTCGAGAGCTCCAATCTCATCATTGATTTCATCGAGGCCATCATCCATTTCTGGCTCACGAAGGACAAGAGTCGTCTCAAACCCTACGTGCCACCAGAGCTTTACGAACGAATCGTCCCACACGGGCCTTTTGTAGACCCGGTACATGAAATAATCAACACCTTGTTTGAAAAGGCCAAACTCAAGGACCTTAAAGATCTCCTCAAACTGAGGGAGGAAGAGCTAAGACATTTACTCGAGGAGATTCCAGGCCCGGAGAAGGAGAAACGTCGCGTAGCCCTTCTTATCCGTATGTATCAGCTCGAAGTCCAAAAATATAGCTTTGATATCCATCAGCTCCGGTCTTATCTGGAACAGGCCAAGAATTGGGGCTTTGAGGGAATAGATCAACTTTTGGAGGCCTTGGAGAAAGGAAGTCGAGAAGAGGCCCTCGAAGCCATTCTGGACTATCTCGAATATCTCCAGGGCATCATTTTGAGTCCGGAAAAGTTTACTCCGCGAGAAGATATCTATTTCAAGCGGCATATCGCCGCAGACATTCCGTCTATGTACGGCCGTTATCACGAAAAGAAATTCGACGCCTTGGGCCTCACTTTTCGGCTGGAGGCCTTGGCTAACACCTATTTTGAAGATCTGGTGGCCTCGGTAGAAATCCCTTTCATCACCAGAGCCACCTTTTTCCAAATCATCAAAATCCTCCACTATTTCCGTCGAGCCCTCCAGATCGAGGGAATTTCCTCCAAAAAGTTCAATACCTATCTCAATTTGCTTAAGGCTTCCATTGAGGTCAGACGTTTCACCTACACTCAGTATCTCGACATCTTTCGAGGACTCTTGGAAGGTGTGAAAGACATCACCAAGGTTTATTACATCAGTCCTCATCGAGACAATCTGGCCATCATCCTCCGCCAATTGGGACGACAAAACCTCCTGCCCAAATATTTGGTAGGACATGAAGAACTCTCAGACGAGGAATTCTTTCATCGGGTCTCGGAACGTTTCCTACGCGATCTAATTGCCAGTGCCTTCAGCCTTCAATCCCTCGACAACTTCGTCACCAAACTCTATCGCACCCTGGTAGAACAACGGAACCGGCTTTCTCAGGAGGATCTAGATCTCCTCATGACTTACGATCCTGCAAGGGCCTTATGTCTCCTCTATCGCCCCAATTCTCTGACCCAGGACCTCATCCACCTGGGAAACAAGGGTTACAATCTCTATCTCCTAGCCACCATCGGTCTTCCTGTACCTCCGGGTTTCATTGTGACCACCGAGGTCTTTCGTTGTTGGCGTGTCATCAAGAAGTATCAGCGCACCTATGAAGACTTCTTGCGTCAGATCAGAGAAGCCTTGGCCGAAGTTGAAGCCCAAACGGGCAAAAAATTTGGCTCTCCGGAAAACCCCCTCCTGCTGTCAGTAAGGAGCGGAGCTGCCATCTCCATGCCAGGAATGATGGCCACGGTACTCAATGTGGGCAGCAATCCCAAGATCATTGAGGGCTTGGCGGCTCGGACCGGAAGGGTCTGGTTCGCCTGGGATACTTATCGCCGTTTCGTCCAGAGTTGGGGTATGGCCCACGGATTGGAACGCGAAATCTTCAACCGTCTCATGCGAGAACACAAGTCCCGCTACGGAGTCAAGAAAAAGCGTGAGTTTACCGGAGAACAGATGCGGGAGCTGGCCCTCAAGTATCGCCAGACCATTGTGGAAAAAGGGGTTCCTATTACAGATGACCCTTGGGAGCAGCTCCTTATCTCCATTGAGCTGGTGCTTTCTTCCTGGAATTCTGCCAAAGCTCGGGCCTATCGGGAGATCATGGGGGTTTCGGACTATTGGGGAACCGCGGTTTGCGTCCAAGCCATGACTTTCGGCAACCTCTCTCTGGAAGCAGGCACAGGGGTCCTCTTCACGGCTCCACCCTATGGAAAACTCTCCCGGGTAGCTCTTTGGGGCGATTATACTCCCGGAAATCAGGGAGAAGACATCGTTTCGGGTCTGGTAACGACCTATCCCATTTCCATCGAACAGAAAAAACGGGAAGGTCGGGAGAACGAACCATCTCTTGAAGAAAAATTTCCTGAGATCTACCAGGCCCTTTTCGAAATGGCCCAAGACCTTATTTACAACAAGAAATGGTCTCATCAAGAAATCGAGTTCACTTTCGAGGGACCAGAAAAGGAGAAATTGTTCATCTTGCAAAGCCGCGATATGGTAACCAAAGAAGAAAGACCCAGGATCAAGATCTTTGTACCCAGTGAGGAACTTGAAAGATCCTTCATTGGCCGAGGGATAGGTGTTTCAGGGGGTGCCCTTTCTGGAAGGGTGGTCTTTACACTTGAAGATATCGAGCATTTCCGCCAAGAGGACCCCTCAGCCCCCCTCATTTTGATACGGTTTGACACCGTGCCTGACGACATCAAAGAGATTAGTGCGGCTGATGGCATCCTCACCGCTCGCGGAGGGCAGACCTCGCACGCTGCCATTGTGGCTTCCCGTCTGGGCAAAACCTGCGTGGTGGGTTACGAAAACCTGGTCATTTACGAAGACAAAGGGTTGGCTCGCATCAACGGCCACATCATTCATCGAGGGGACTGGATTAGCATTGATGGCGTAAGTGGTCGAATCTATCTTGGCCGGCACGAAGTCCGCGAGGCTACCGGTTTCCCAGTGCCCACGGTCTTTTGAGATGTTTCCTGCCTGGAAAAGCAAGATCATCTGTACCATCGGTCCGGCTTCTCAAGGAGAAGAAATCCTGACCCGACTGCTTGAAGCCGGAATGAATGTGGCCCGACTAAATCTCTCCCATGGAGACGAAGATCATCACACCGAGCTTATAAGGCGACTGAGAAAGGTCTCCACAGACTTGGGAAGACCTCTGGCTATCATGGCCGATTTGCCAGGCCCCAAGATGCGTTTGGGCAAACTCCTCAAAGAACCCCTTCTCCTGGAACGAGGAAGAAAGATAGTTCTCACCAGCCGCAAACCCCAAAACGAAGACGAGCTGCCCCTCGATTTTCCGGATCTTCCCCGCTTGGTCCGCCCTGGAGAGATCATTTTTCTAAACGATGGACTCCTGGAATTGAAAGTAGAACGGGTTGAAGGACCCGACATCCAGGCCGTGGTTTTGGTAGGAGGGGAGATCCGTTCACGCAAGGGGATCAACGTTCCCGGGCTTCGTTACGAATTAGGAGCTCTTACACCCCGGGACATAGAGCTCTTAAGATTCGCCCTGAATCAAGGGGTGGAAGCCGTAAGCCTTTCTTTTGTGGGGAGTGCCAAGGATCTCCTGCAAGCCAGAGAAATAGCCCGAAAAGAGGGGAAAAGGGTCTTTCTGATCGCCAAGATCGAAAGAGCTGTGGCCCTCGAAAGACTTGATGAGATCATTGCAGCTGCTGACGGCTTGATGGTTGCCCGGGGTGACCTGGGCGTTGAGATCCCCATCGAACGTATTGCCTTGGTACAAAAAGAAATCGCCCGGAAGGCGAACCTCCTAGGTAAACCGGTAATCATTGCCACCCAAATGCTCCAATCCATGACGCATCGGCCGCGCCCCACCCGGGCTGAAGCCACAGACGTGGCAAACGCCATTCTGGACGGAGCAGACGCCCTCATGCTCTCGGATGAAACTGCCACTGGGAAGTATCCAGTAGAAGCCGTGGCCATGCTCGGTAAGATTGCCCGTGTTACCGAACCCCATCTGGACCATTTCCGCTTTCGCCGTCAAATAACCAAAAGCGGACCTCATCATCCTCTGGACCTCCTTTCTCTCAGCGTGGACGATGTGGTCGATCGGCTGGAGACCACCACGGTCTTCTGTTTAACCAGAAAAGGACGCACTCCCCGGGCCCTCACCCGCTTCCGGTTACCCTGTTGGATAGTGGCCCTCACCCACGAAAGATCTGTAGCGCAAGAGCTTGTTTTCTCCTTTGGGGTCTGGCCTCGGCAGATCCCTAGTCCGGATAAATTCCAAGAATGGATCAAAAGCTCTCAAGAACAAGGATTGAGAGGTCCCTTCGTGGTGGTCTCCAGTTCCTCGATCACACCGCAAGAGACAACCTACCGTCTTGAGATCGTCCCTGACAAAGAATTTCACTAAGTTGACAAATTTTGTCTCAAACGTCGTTTTCCAGCCTTCTTTTTTGAATTGGCAACCCTTTGAAACGTAAGTCTCCGGGGATTTTTAAACTGGCACGCTTGTTGCTTCGATAAGAAAACAACAACGGAAACGAGGTGGCCACCTCGAAATAATTCAAAAACAAAGGAGGTAAACAAGATGATCAGACACGAACTGGAAAAGAAAGAAAAACGTCAGAAGGACCGTCGTAAAGGTTTCACCCTCATCGAGCTCTTGATTGTAGTGGCAATCATCGGTATCCTGGCAGCGGTGGCTATTCCACAGTACGCCCAATATAAGAAAAAGTCCGCCGCTGCCGCAGCTGAAGGACAGATCAGTTCCTGTATGAGTGAGCTGGCTGCCAAGTACGCAGACAATTCAAGCATTACAAGTTTTACCTGTACCATTGATAACGATACTTGTACTTTGGATTTGGATACCGATACCGGTGCAATCAGTGTCAATGGTACCTGTACACCCACGGTTAAGGGTATCTCTCTGACCTGCACAATTAACAACAATCGTGTAACCTGTAACGCTACCTAAAGATTGTAACAACAGTTGCTGGCAGGGGTTGATAGCTGTCGTAAAGGCTGGTTAGCGGTCCTCGGAGAGTTCTCCGGGGACCGTTTCTTATTTGAAGAGGTCCGTCTTTATCCGTCTTTTCCTTCCCTTCTTCGGGCTTCTTGCCGCTTGATAGCCGTTGATCTTCCCATTGGGCTTCCCAAAGAATACGTACCAGGGGGCCGTCTCTGTGATCGTCTGGCACGCAAGATCCTAGGCCCCCGGGCGGTTTCGGTCTTCAACCCTCCACCACGCACGATTTGCGGAGCCAGAAGTTATGAGGAGGCTCGGGCTCGTCTCAAGGGACATCTTTCACGTCAAGCCTGGAATATCTGGCCTAGAATCCAAGAAGTTGATCTGGCCCTCAGACCTCAAGACCAAGATCGAGTCTTTGAAACCCATCCCGAACTCGTGTTCTGTGAACTGGCCGGCGGTCCTTTGCCTTCCAAACATCAAGTAGAAGGCCTGAAAAGGCGTCTGGCCCTGCTCCAAAGGAGTGGCCTCTTCTGCCAGCTGGAGAGGAACTTCCAGCAAATACCTAAGACTTTGCAAAAGGATCTCCTGGACGCCTACGCCGCTCTCTTGGCTGCTAAGCGTATCTTTACCGGAGAAGCCAAACGCCTACCAGCAGAGCCGGAGTATGACGAACGAGGGTTGCGAATGGAAATCTGGTATTAGAGTTCTCCGCTCAAACGAGCAATGAGACGGGCTCCGATGAGATCACCCCAAACATTCACTGCTGTACGCAGCATGTCCAGGAAACGATCCACCGCCAGGATAAGACCGATCCCTTCCAATGGGAGACCAACTGATTGGAGGACGAGGGTCATGGTCACCAGCCCGGCGCTCGGAATACCTGCCGCCCCAATGGAAGCCAAAGTGGCTGTAAGAAAGATGATTATCTGGTCCCCTAAGGAGAGAGAAACGTGGTAGAGGTTGGCAATGAACATGGCAGCCACCGCCTCGTAAAGAGCGGTACCATCCATGTTGATAGTGGCTCCGAGGGGAAGTACAAAGCCTGCAATCTTCTTGGGGATCCCGCCTTTTTCTTCGGCTATCTCAAGGGAGATAGGAAGGGTGGCTGAACTTGAAGCCGTAGAAAAGGCCACCAGGATGGCCTCGCGCACCTGTTGAAAATACCACCAAGGATTGGTGCGGCCGAGAAAATAAAGGAGCAAACTCAGCGTCATGCCAGCATGAAACCCCAGCCCCAGGACCACGGTAAAAACATATTCCGAAAGCTCAAAAAGGGGTGAGAGCCCCTTTTTGGCCACTATTCCTCCCACGATGGCCAGGACCCCCAAAGGGGTGAGTCGGATGATCCAGCGGACGAGTACGATGAGGGCGTCGTTAAAGGCCTCAAAGAATTCAAAGAGCAATTTCCGTCGGGATTCCGGCAGGACCAGAGTTGCAAAGCCGAAGAGCAAGGCAAAGAAGATGATGGGCAGCACCTCTCCTTCAGCCACACATTTGACGGGATTGCGCGGAATAAGCCCCAAGATGAGATCCGAAAAGGAAAGGCCTTTGATCGAAATCTTGGCGGGAATTTCTCCTGGAGCCGCCCCGGGTCTCAAGAGGTTGACCGCCACAAGCCCGGTAAAGACCGCCAGAGAAGTGGTAAAAAGATAATAGAGAAACGTCTTTCCTCCTACATCCTTGAGCCTCTTAAGAGAACCGAGTCCCGCCGCGCTTACGTAAACCGAAGCAAAAATGAGAGGAGCAATAGTCATCTTCAAGAGACGGAGAAAGATCTCTCCCAAAAGATGAAATTTCAAGATGAAATCCGGGAAAAAGATCCCAAGGAAGATGCCAAAAAGGATGGCTAGAAGAGTTTGATTCTCGATGCTCCTGAGAAAGCGCATGCCTCCTATTAGCACGAAAAAGGGCCGGTTCCCAAGAGGGAGCCGGCCCCTAAGAAACAGTTTATGGCGGACCTTAACCCAAGATAGCCTTTTTAAACTCCTCAAAACCTACCCGCTGGATGAGACGACCTAACCGATCCCCCTTCTTAGCATTGGCCTCGTAGTACTTAACTATTTTGTCTGCGATCTCAAGGGCTTCAGCGTCTGAGAGGTTTTCGGTGAGCACCTGAGCCAACATGGGTTTGGCTCCTCCGCATCCCCCGACCGTCACCGTCCAGCCTTTGGGTTTCCCCACAAAACCGAGGTCTTTGATGCAGGTTTCTGCACATTGATTGATGCAACCGGAAACCCCAATTTTAAACTTGGCTGGAAGCTGATAGCCGTGGTAGCGCTTGTCAAGTTCAGCCCCCAGACCAATGGCGTCTTGCTGGCCAAGACGGCAGAAAGTAGTGCCCGGGCAGACTTTAATACTTCGCACACAAGCCCCCACCGCGGCTCCGGGATTCACTCCGAGTTCTTCCCACACCTTGTCGATGTCTTCTTCTTTGAGACCCACCAGGGCGATACGATCGGCACTGGTGAGTTTCATAGCAGCTACACCGTATTTCTCTGCCACCTCCGCCACCTTTCGCAGAAATTCTGGAGTAACGACTCCCAAGGGCACATGGGGCACGATGGCATAGGTCTTCTTGTCTCTTTGCAACACAGCTCCCTTTTCACCATCTTTCAGCGGCATAGTCCTTCCTCCTTTGTTTTTTGATGTATTTTTGTTTATTTGATTAGGTCAGAATGTCTCGGACCATTTCGAGATTTGTTTTGCTGAAATGGTCCCTTACGGCCTGGTTAACCTTCTGTAAGAGGTCTCCCAGGATGCAGCGTTCTCCGCTACAAAGGGGTTCTTTGAAGAGACAACGCTGATCTTCCAGTGGTCCGTGGACCACCTCGAAGATCTCAAGGAGGGTAATATCTTCCGGAGGGCGAGCCAACTCATACCCCCCCTTGGGCCCCCGCACAGCCTTGAGCAGGCCAGCCCGGGCCAGGTTCTGGAGGACCTTGGCCAGATGGGCCTCAGAGGCCCGTAGCCTCTTGGCAATCTCCTTCACCCTTTTAGGACGTCCCACATTGTTAGAAAGATAAACCATGGCGTGAATCCCCAACGAAAGCGCTTCCGAAATTCTCAGAATATTGCCCGGCATGTCTCCGTCCCCTTAATTATTTCGGTATTTAAATACTGGATTGAAACAAACCTGTCAACCCACAAACGAAAAAAATTTTTAATTTGGAACCACCCTCAGATTCAGCTATAAAAAGTAATCTCCTCGGGTTTGCGAAACAAGCCCCTAAAAAATCAGTCCTTCTTCCAGCTCTTTTCTTCCCCTTGCAGGAGGCGCCTGATATTTTCGTGATGTTTGATCCAGATAAGAACAGCCATAATCAAGGAAATGATTTCATAGGGTCGATTCGGACAAAACAAATGGATAAGACCCGGCAGGAGTGCAGAAGCCAAGAGGGAGCCCACGGAAACGAAGCCTGAAAACTTCACCGCCAAGACGAAGGCCAGCAAAGCCAGAAGGAGGGCCTTGGGGCATAGAACGAGGAAGACCCCGGTGGCCGTGGCTACCCCTTTTCCTCCCCTGAATCGGAGATAAACCGGGAAAAGGTGTCCCAAAAAGGCTGAAAAGCCCGTTCCAGCCACCAGCCAATCGCGGTCAGGGTGGTCTCGAAAAAGATAGAGGGCCGCGATCATCGGAAGAATTCCCTTGCCCATGTCACCCAGGAGGGTGAGAAGCCCCCACTTTTTACCTAAAAGCCGGGCCACGTTGGTGGCACCCAGGTTCCGACTACCATGCTCTCGCGGGTCGATCCCAAAGGGTCTGGAAACCAAAAGGGCAGTCGGAATGGAACCCAGAAAATAGCCCAAGACAAGGACCAAATATTCTTTTCCCATCTCTTAACCCCTGTCTTTTCCTTTGCGAGATCTTCCTTAAACTGGAAAGATGTTCTTGCCAAGCTTTTGCAGGCTTCACCAAAAAACCAGAAAAAGGTAAGATGCCTGGCATGGCTGGGGAGGCCAGAATCAAAAAAATCCGAAACATTGGCATTATCGCCCACATCGACGCCGGGAAGACCACCCTTACCGAACGCATCCTCTATTACACTGGCAAGATCCACCGCATCGGAGAAGTCCACGAAGGACAGGCCACCATGGATTATCTGCCAGAAGAACAGGAACGCGGCATCACCATCACTTCGGCTTGTACCACCTGTTACTGGAAGGGCTGTGAAATCCATCTCATCGATACCCCGGGACACGTAGATTTCACCATCGAAGTGGAAAGGAGCTTGCGAGTGTTAGACGGGGCCATCGGCGTCTTTTGCGCTGTGGGCGGCGTGGAACCCCAGTCCGAGACGGTTTGGCACCAGGCCGAACGGTTCCGGGTACCCAAAATGGCCTTCGTTAACAAAATGGACCGTCTTGGAGCCAACTTTTGGGACACCGTCCAACAAATGCGCGAAAAGCTGGGGGCCAGACCTGTCATCATTACCATGCCTTACGGGGCAGAACAGGACTTCAGGGGCGTAATCGACGTTATCAAAGAAAAACTTATCCTCTGGGACGAAGAAAGCCTGGGAGAAAAATTCCAATATCATCCCATTCCTGCGGAAATGCAGGATGAAGTGGCCCGTGTCCGACAAGAACTCCTTGAAACCATCGTTGAGCTCGATGAAGCAGCCCTTGAAAAGTACCTAGCCGAAGAAACCCTGAGCGAAGAAGAAATACATCAGCTCATTCGCAAGGGAACCTTGGCCCTTGAGATCGTCCCGGTATTTTGCGGCTCGGCCCTGAAAAACAAAGGAGTCCAACCCCTTCTCGACGGAGTGGTACGTTATCTCCCCTCCCCCCTAGACATCCCTCCGGTGAAGGGAATAAACCCCGAAACCGGCCGAGAGGAGATCCGCCTCCCAGATGAAGCTTCACCCCTAGCGGCTCTGGCCTTCAAGGTGCAGATGTTTGAAGGTCGCAAAATGGTTTATCTCCGCCTCTATTCTGGTGTGTTACAAGTAGGCAAAACCGTGCTGAATGCCACCCAGAAGAAAAAAGAAAAGGTAGCCCGCCTCTTCCTGATGCACGCCAACAAACGCACCAGATTAGAGCGCGCCGGGGCCGGAGATATCGTGGCCGCTATGGGGCTCAAACATACCGTGACCGGAGATACCCTTTGTGACCCCGAACACCCTATCGTCCTTGAGACAATCGGTCACTACGAACCGGTAATATCTATTGCCGTCGAACCAAAGACCCGAGCCGAAGAGGAAAAGGTCGAGGAAGCCCTGGCCAAAATAGCCCAAGAAGACCCAACCTTTCAGGTCAAGGTAGACGAAGATACTGGTCAACGCATAATCTCCGGCATGGGAGAACTCCATCTAGAGGTAATCCTGGAACGCCTGCGGCGGGAATTCGGTTTGGAACTCCTGGTAGGGCGCCCTCAGGTCGTCTATCGCGAAACCATCACTCGGGAAGTGGAAGTAACGGAAACCTTCGATCAGGTCGTGGGAGAAGACCGTTTAGCTGCCACGGTGAGACTCCGGGTCCGTCCGAGAGAAAGAGGCTCCGGGAACCTTATCGGTTCGCTGATCCCAGAAGACAGATTGGACTCGGAACACAAAACCCTTTTACTAGAAACCATTGAAAAGGCCTTGGCCGCCAGTGGCCCCCTGGGCTATCCGGTGGTGGACGTAGAAGTCGTCTTGCTCGACCTGGACTTTCCCGGAGGCTCCTGGAACGGGATGGCCGCCCGAGCCGCTACGGTCAAGGCCCTGTCCAAGGCCCTCAAGCAGGCCTCCCCCATCCTCCTCGAACCTATTATGGAGGTCGAAGTGGTCACTCCTTCAGAATTCCTGGGAGAGGTCATCAGTGATCTCAACCAACGCCAGGGCCACGTGGTGGGTATAGAAGCCCGGGAACCTGTACAAATCGTGCAGGCCGAAGTGCCTCTTTCCAAAATGTTCGGTTACTCCACAGATCTACGTTCTGCCACTCAAGGACGAGCTAGTTTCACCATGCGTTTTGCCCGCTTTGATCTCCCAGAGAATCTAAAGAAGGCTTAATTCTTCAGGGCTTGGAAGGCCTCGCGAGCCGCCTCAACCGTAAAATCGATCTCCTCTTCGGTGTGGGCCAGAGAGACAAAGGCCGCTTCAAACTGCGAGGGTGCAAGATAAACACCCCGGGCCAACATTTCACGCCAGAAACGACCGTAAAGCTCGGTGTCGGATTGGGCGGCTTCGGCAAAGTTGCTCACTTCTCCGGACCGGAAGAAACAGGTCATCATAGAGCCCACTCGTTGAGCGCAGATTTCCACCCCGGCTTGAGAGGCCATCTCAACCAGACCCTGGGCCAACCTGACCGAGAGTTCTTCCAAACGCTCATAGGTGCCCGGACGCATCAGGACCTTCAAAGTGGCCAGACCCGCGGCTACGGCAATAGGATTTCCCGAGAGGGTGCCAGCCTGATAAACAGGTCCTTCTGGTGCTACGTGATCCATGATCTCGGCCTTCCCACCGTAGGCCCCCACGGGCAAGCCCCCTCCGATAATCTTCCCCAGACAGGTCAAATCTGGAAGGACCCCATAAAGTCCCTGGGCCCCGGCCAACGAGACACGAAAACCCGTAATAACTTCGTCAAAAATCAGGAGAGCACCGTATTTGAGAGTAAGTTCGCGCAGCCCTTCCAGGAAACCCGGCTTGGGAGGTACAACCCCCATGTTACCCGCCACGGGTTCCACGATCACCGCGGCTATCTCTTCGCCTATCTTTGAAAAAACCTCTTCTACCGCTGCCAGGTCGTTGAAGGGAAGAGAAAGGGTGTGGGCTACGATCTCTTCTGGTACTCCGGGACTTCCCGGGATCCCCAAGGTGGCTACCCCGGAACCTGCTTTTACCAAAAAAGAATCTGCGTGTCCGTGATAGCATCCGTCGAACTTAACGATTTTCTTCCGGCCAGTGTAGCCCCGAGCCAGTCGCACCGCGCTCATGGTGGCCTCGGTTCCAGAATTCACCAGACGCACCTTCTCGATAGAGGGAACCAAATCACAAATAAGCCTGGCCAGCTCCACTTCGGCCCAGGTAGGGGCCCCAAAACTGGTCCCCCCTTCTGCCGCTGCCTGGACCGCAGCTATCACTTCCGGGTGAGCGTGCCCTAAAATGAGTGGTCCCCAGGAGGCCACATAATCTATGTATTCCCTTCCATCTACGTCTATGAGAAAAGGGCCGGTGCCTGCGGCAAAAAAGACCGGATCAGCTCCCACCGCCTTACAAGCACGCACCGGACTGTTTACCCCACCAGGGATATGCTTCACCGCTTCGGCAAAAAATCGGCGTGAAAGAGTTCCCGACATCTCAAACCTCCTCTTCAAAATAGCGCCTGATACGGCGCAGAATTTCTTTTTCAGTAAAGAGGAGCTCATAAACCGGAAGAGCCAGCTCCTCCGAAAGTCTCTCTACTAACCGACGACAAACGTTTTCGTCACTGGCATGAATCATAGTGTAAAAATTATAGGGCCACCCGGAAGCGGTTTTTCTCACGTAGCAATGGGTCACAAAGGGCTTTTGAGCACAGACCCGGCCCACTTCTTCCAGGCGATCTTCAGGTACCTGCCAGGCCACCATTACGTTGCCTTCATAACCCGAGCGATCGTGTCGAACAGTAGCACCAAAACGACGGATATAGCCTTTCTCAAGAAGGACCCTTATCCCTTCGATGACCTCTTTTTCCGAAACACCTAACTTTTCAGCCAAAGCAAGATAGGGCCGCTCACAAAGAGGCAACCCCTCGCTGAGGAGATCTATAAGACGCTTCTCAAAGGGACTCAGGGTGCCCATCGGCCTAAATAGGAGCAAAGATAGACGGGCTTGGCAAGAAAAAAGATCACCAACGTCCAAGAAGGATAAGAAGGCCCAGAAAAATGAAGAGCCCCCCAGAAACGAGACGAATAAAACGCAAAGGGAGATGTTCCCCTAGGAGCTTTCCAGCCAAAACCCCAAGGGCGGTAGTACTCACAAGCGCCAGAGCCGCCCCCAAAAAGACCCAAAAACGCTGGGAACTCTTCGCAGCCAACAGAAGAGTGGCCAGCTGAGTTTTATCACCGAGTTCGGCCAAAAAAACCGTCAAAAAAGCGGCCCAAAAGACCTTAAACACGGTTCTTCTCTGAAAAGCGCAGCACCAAAACCGCTATCAGGGCTCCAGCTGAAACCAACATCACCCGACGCAGGAGCCTGAGAGAACGAGATCGCTTAAGACCCCTCTTCCATTTCTCTCGCCAATCCTTCATTCCGAGATCAAGATAATCCTGGTTCGGGATTCAAATCAACACTTCTAATTTCTACAGTCCTTCTTACACCTGAACTCCCCGTTTTTAACCCGAGATTTCACACTTCACCTCCTCTTGACAAGGAAATGACAGACTGTTATTGAGAAAGCGACGCAATAATAGCTGCCTAACGGCCCGGACAAGAGGTCCGGGAAGTGAAGGCGCACCGGAAAAACCCTTCTGGTGCGCCTTTTTTAATTTGGACCCCAGGAGGAGGAAAAATGAAGAGCAAAAGTTCAATTATTGGACGGAAAAAATTAAAGGAGACACAAAATGGAGAATTTTTTCGTATTTTTGATCGTTTGCTCAACAGTTCTTTATCTGGGTCGAAAATTAACATCAGCCTTTCGAAAACCCAATGGCTTCTGCGCCGCATGTTGCAACTTTTGTAAAAACTGTCCCAAAGGAGGAAAAAATGTTGTGTCTCAAAGAATGTACAGAGGGTTCAGTGGTCAAAATTCTCAAAGTTGAAGCCAAGGAAACCTTAAAAAAAAGACTAATGGAATTGGGCTTTTTACCTGGTAGGCATTTAAAAGTGATACGTAACGCACCATTAAAAGATCCAATAGAAATAGAAATAATGGGCTATCTCCTGGCTATAAGAAAAAGTGAAGCCGAATATATATTGGTAGAAAAAATCAAGGGGAGGTAAAGATATGGAAATTAAAATTGCTTTAGCTGGCAATCCAAATTCTGGAAAAAGCACAATCTTTAATGCACTTACTGGCGCTAAACAAAAAGTTGGAAATTATCCAGGAGTTACTGTAGAACGAAAAGAAGGCTTTTTTAAATTAAATGGTTTAAAAGTACGCGTTATCGATTTACCAGGAACATATTCTTTAAGTTATTACTCACCAGAAGAAATGATAGCACGTCGAGTAATTGTGGAGGAAAAACCAGAAGTAGTAATAAATATTATTGATGCTTCCAATTTAGAACGAAACTTCTATCTTACAATGCAACTATTTGAATTGGGAGTCCCAATAATTATCGTGCTAAATATGATGGATGATGCCAATAAAAAAGGAATCAAAATAAATGTTGATAAACTTTCGCAAAAATTAGGGGTTCCAGTTATTCCAATGATAGCGCATAAAGGAAAAGGTTTAGAAAATCTTAAAAAGACCATTGAAAAAGTTATCAAAGATCATCTCGACACCTTACCTAAAAATTCTTTTTATCCTGAGGAACTTTTGGCCGAAGTAAAGAAAGTAGAATCTTTTATTGTCCAAAAGGCTCAAAACCTCTCCGGATATCCTCCCAAATGGTTGGCTATCAAGGCCTTAGAAGGAGATGAAGAGGTTTTGTCTTTTTTAAAGAAGAAAGCTAAACTCAACGACGATTTTTTAACTTTTCTCTCGGAAGTCAAAAAAAGACTTTCCGAAAAGCTTGGAGACGATCCTGAACCTCTCTTAGCTGAAATACGATATCAGACTATTCAGAAAATCCTATTCGATACTGTAGAATGGAATTTCCGTAAAACACTAACAGATCGTATCGATAGTATCGTCTGCCATCGTTTCTTTGGTCTTCCTATTTTTATTCTGATTATGACTATTGTTTTTCAAGCCGTTTATAATTGGTCAACACCTTTTATGGATATTATCGACAATTTCTTTACGTGGCTTGGAGAATATATTGGAAATTTTTTAAATGAAGGCCTTTTAAAAAGTCTTATAGTAGATGGCATTATTAGTGGTGTTGGTGGAGTTCTGGTTTTTTTACCACAGATTCTTATCCTTTTCTTCTTAATTTCTCTTCTGGAAGATACAGGTTATATGCCTCGCGCTGCTTTTGTGGTAGATAGATTATTGAAACCTCTTGGTTTAAATGGAAAATCTTTTGTTCCTCTTCTTTCTTCTTTTGCCTGCAATATTCCTGGCATCATGGCAACTAGAACTATTGAAAATCATAAACAGCGTTTACTGACGATCTTGGCTATTCCCTTCATAAGTTGCTCAGCTAGACTCCCTGTCTATACCCTTCTCATTGCCGCTTTCATTCCACAAAAGAAAATCTGGGGTTTTTTAAATCTTCAGGGTCTGGTGTTATTGAGTATTTATTTAACTGGTATATTAATAGCTGCACTAACTGTTTTCTTTTTTAGAACTTTTATCTTTCGAGGCAAAAGTTCTCCTTTTCTCATGGAATTGCCACCGTATAGATTCCCAACATTTAAAAACATCTTTTTACAAATGTGGAACAGATCTGTGCTCTATATTCGTAAGGCTGGCACGCTTATTTTAGCCATCTCTATCATAATGTGGACTCTTTTTACTTTTCCAACAAACCCGAAATTATCGAAAGATTATCAAACTTTGAAACTCCAAGCCAAAGACGAAAAAATTCTGAACCAAATAGAAAACGAAGAAGCAGCTGAAAGATTGGCCAAAAGTTATGCAGGTCGTTTTGGACATCTAATCGAACCCATACTCAAACCTTTAGGATTCGATTGGCGCTTGGGAATCGCTCTAACTTCTGCCTTTGCCGCCAAAGAAGTCTTGGTCGCTACTCTCGGACAGATATACGCCCTGGGAGAGGTGACAGATGACAACTCTTCTCTGGTCGAAAAGATAAGAAAAGATCCTATCTTTAATCCTGTTACCGCAACAGGCCTCATGCTTTTTTCCCTTCTCATGATGCCTTGTATGGCAACGTTGCCCGTAATCAGATTAGAAACCGGAAGTTTCCGTTGGCCGATCGTGGTAGTTGTCTGGACGCTTTCGATGGCTTGGTTGATAACATTTTTCTGGGTTCGCTTCTTGGGGCCGCTAGTTCTCGGTTAATTTCCAAAAAGTCAGGAAACTATCTGCTCATTGACAAATGAATAAAGGTGTTGACCCCTGGGGGCCTGATGAGTATTTAAAAAGGGCCTCGGGTGTACGGGAAGACCGGTGCAAGTCCGGCGCTGGCCCGCAACCGTGACCGGGGACGAAAGCCGCTACCCCGAAAAAAACAGGGGGACAAGCCACTGGGGTTTTTGGAAACCCCGGGAAGGCGTGGCAAGTAGGATGATCCGGAAGCCGGGAGACCGGCCCGAGGCCCAAAAGGCGGGGCTTCGAGGCTTCCTGCCCCGTCTGGGAGACCTCTCCAGACGGTTAGCCTCAAGCCCCTCCAAAAACAAGTAAGGAGGGGTAAAATGTTGAAAGGATGGATCTTTTTTATGACACTTCTCATGGGGTTTTCTTCCTCCCTGGCGCTGGCGGGTTATTATCAGATAAAAACGCAAACCCTCAAAGAGAAACCTGCCATTGTCATTACCGCCTTTGGTACCTCTACCAAGGCCCAGGTAACCTTTGATTTTTTTGAAAAACAACTGCGCCAGGAACTCCCTGGCTTCGAGATTCGCTGGGCCTTTACCTCCGAAATCATCCGTGAAAAGATGAACCGCCTTTACCAAAAAAGGGGGCTCAATAAACGGCTTTTGAGCCTCAAAGAAGCCCTGGCTCAGCTCGAAGCTGAAGGCTATCGCAAGGTAGTGGTCCAGCCCCTTCACATCTTCCCGGGTCTGGAATACGAAAACGTGCTCGAAACCTGTGAACGGTTTCCAGGATTGCGCATCGTGGTAGGAGAACCTCTCCTTTACCGGTGGGAATATGTCCACGAGGTTCTGGAAGTCGTCTCCCGCTATTTCTACCATTCTGAAGAGGGTTACAACATCCTTATCGCTCATGGCACTGACGTCACTTCCAATGGGGCTAACATCACTTATCTCGGGCTCCAATGGCTCCTTGATGAAACCTATGGCAACGTAGGATTGGGCACCATGGAGGGGATCCCCACCGGAGAAGCCATTTTGGAGCGGGCCATCAAATATCCCCACCCGAAAGTCCGCCTCATCCCTTTCATGTACGTGGCTGGTGACCACGTCATGAACGACGTCATGGGAGAGGAGCTTGAAGAAGGCGAGAAGTCCTGGCGTCAAGTACTGGAAGAGGCTGGCAAACAAATCGACATCGTGACCACCGAGATAGACGGAAAGACTTATTACCGCGGGCTGGGACTCTATCCGGAAGTAAACAAAATATTCATCCGAGGCATCAAAAGGATGCTCAAAATCATCGAGCTCTATTAGGTTTCGGGAGGCCTTCCTTGGCGAGACTTTACGGAGTCGGGGTCGGGCCAGGAGACCCCGACCTCCTCACCATCAAAGCCTTGAAGGTTATCCGAAAGGTGGATCACCTCTTCGTGGCCTCTTCCACGAAGAATCAATATTCACTGGCCAAAGAAGTAATCACCCCTCACCTTCCTCCAGAAAAAGAAGTCCGACGGCTTTCCTTTCCCATGACCTATCAGGAGGAAGAACTGCGCAAGGCCTGGGAAGAAAACGCCCGGATAGTGGCCGAAGCTCTCAAGAGCGGAGAGGCGGCCTTCCTCACCCTAGGAGATCCGGATCTCTACTCCACTTTCGGTTATCTGGCCCGGGAGATCCTAAAATTAATCCCCAATCTTGAGTTTGAAATCGTCCCCGGCATTACGGCCATGCAAGCCGCTGCGGCCAGACTCAAGTTGATCCTGGCCGAAGGAGAAGAAACCGTTGTCCTGACCTCCGGTACTAAGGGTAAAGAAGTGATAGAAAATTGGGCGACACAAACCGACACCCTGATCCTCTATAAAGTTTATCGCCAGGCCGAAGACCTCTTGAAGGCCCTGGCCAAAAGCGGACGCCTCAAGGACACCAGAGGTGTCTCTTTCTGCGGGATGCCTCAAGAAAAGCTCTACATCAACCCCTCCCCCCAGGAAGGCCCTTTCCCCTATTTCACCCTTTTTATCGTTGGTGGAAAGACGTTGAAATAATAGCACGTTTTCAGTAGACGTAACAAAAACTAACCAAAGGAGGTGCAAGATGCGTCGTCTCTTGGTTTTTGTGTGGGTAGCCATTTTTTGTTTGATTGGAGGATCGGTCTGGGCTGATGAAATCAGCGAACTCAAAGCACTGGTACGTCAATTGATGGAAGAGAATCGTGCTCTGGCCAAACGCGTAAAGGCCCTTGAAAAACGACTCGAAACATACGAAGCCCAAACAGCTCAAGCCTCGCAAACAGCTCGCCCCGTGAAAGTAGACAGGTGGTACGATCGTTTAAACGTTGGTCTTTCGGTGGCCAGCGTGGTCCAAGATGTCGTAGATGCTGAACGGGTCGATGAAAATGGAAACGTGTTGGGACACGGAGATCGGGGTTACGCAGCAGTCTCCCTGGACCTAGAATTTACGGCGGACTTCGGCTCCCAGGACCGTGGCTTGGTCCTCCTCGAGATGGGTTCCGGACATAACCCCGAAGATGAAATCTCTTCCTTCTCTGGCATTATCGACGAAGCCCTTTCTATGGTCCCGGTGGAGACCAGTGAAGGGGACGTGCGTATCAGCGAGGCCTGGTACGAACACGACCTTCCCCTAGGGCACGCGCGTCTTCGTCTGCGTTTCGGCAAAATTGACATCACCACCGATTTCGACGCCAACGAATACGCCAATGACGAAAATACCCAGTTTATTTCTCCAGTATTCGTAAACAACATCGCGGTAGAATGGCCCGCCTACGCCCTTGGAAGCATGCTCTGGCTAGAAACAGAGAACTTCGATTTTGGACTGGGCTATGCTGACGCCGACGGCCAATGGGATGATATTCTGGATTATCCCTTCTTTATCGCTCAAGTTACAGCCCGCCCCAGGATCTTGGGATATCCTGGAAATTATCGTTTTTATATCTGGTACAACGGTGACAAACATACCGAAATCCTGGGCCAGGATACCGATGAAACCGGCTACGGTTTCGGAATCTCCTTCGACCAAAAAATGGGCGAATATTTCGGGGTCTTTCTACGCTACGGCTGGCAGGATGAGGAGATCTATCCTTACGATCAGGCGCTGAGTTTTGGCCTTTCCATTGGCGGAAATCCGTGGGGCCGACCACAAGATGTTTTTGCTCTGGGCTTCGGGATAGCCTTCCTCTCCGAGGATTATAAGGATCGCCTGGAAAAGATCGAAGGAGCGAACGCCGAAGACGAATATCATCTAGAAGCTTATTATCGCTTTGAAATAAACGACTCTTTCGCTCTGACCCCAGACTTCCAGTGGACGGACAACCCTTCGGGATATGAAGACCGGGACGACTTCTGGGTCTTCACCGTGCGCGGCACCTGGGAATTCTGAATCCAAAGGGGGCACTCGCCCCCTTTCCAAGGATTGTCTCGCTGTTTAGTCTTTGCTAAAAGGAGAAAAAATTTGAGGAGGAAACCATGGGACTCCAGCAACTGATCACCACCTATATCACGCAAGGGGTTTACGTCATCACCGTGCGCCACGGAGATAAAATCAACGGAATGACAGCCGCCTGGGTCGGACAGGTCTCCTTCAAGCCCCGTATGCTGGCCGTGGCCATCGCTCCGGAACGCTATACCTACGAACTGCTCAAGGAATCTGGTGTGTTTGCCATCAACGTCTTGGGTGAGGGGCAAGTGGAACTGGCCAAACACTTCGGATTCCAAAGCGGTCGGAAAGTCAACAAATTCGAGGGGCTTGAGTTTACCAGTGCCCTTAAAGGTTCTCCGATCTTGAAAGATGCCATCGCTTATTTCGAATGCCAGGTTTCCTGCACCTGTGAAACTGGAGATCATGTGATCTTTGCCGGAGAGGTGGTAGATCATGGAGTACTCAGGGAAGGTGTCAAACCCCTTATCTTTCGCTGGGAAGATTACTTCGGAGGCGTCTAATGGCTAAAAAGGAACCTCATCCCGAAGAGGAACTCCTGGTTCTCCACGAAAGATGGGTTAAAGCCGCCAGAGAACACCTCAAGGAAATAATCCTGGCGGCTGTGCTTCTGGTACTCGCAGCTGCCTTGTGGGCGGGATTCAGTTACTACCGCCAGAATCGGGAAAACAAAGCCTCCATCCTTTACGCCCAAGCCCTGATGAAAAACAAAAATCAAAGAGAACAGGCCCTGAGAGAAGTTATTAAACGCTATGGAGGAACTGCGGCTTCTCTACAAGCCCATCTGAGTCTCTATGAAATCTATTTGGAAGAGGAAAATCTATCGAAGGCCTTCGAAGAACTTTCTTTTCTGCGCCGCAAGGCCAAGAAACCATGGAGCGCCTTCTTGGACCTGGGACTGGGTTATCTCCAAGAGGATCAAAATCGACTAAAAGAATCTGAAAAAGACTATCTCCGCGCGGCCAAAGCCCGAGTAGGTCTCGAAACGCTGGCCTATCTCGATCTGGCCAGGGTGGCAGAGATCGCAGGCCACTACGAAGCAGCGGTCAAGTATTATCAAGAATTTTTGAGTCACAATCCCCAAGGGCCGATCTTAGATTTCGTTCAAGTACAGCTGGCCAAATTGTCAGCCAGACTCGAAACCAAAAATAAAGGGGGTTAGAGGCTTGTCTCTCCTCGTGTTTCAACGTCTGGCAGAACAACGCATCCAAGAAGCCATGAAACGAGGAGAGTTTGACAATCTTCCAGGTAAAGGCAAACCCCTTGAGTTAGAAGATCTGAGCCATGTCCCGGAAGAATTGAGGCTAGCCTACAAGATCTTGAAAAATGCTGGCTTCCTGCCTCCAGAAGTGGAACTTTTGCGAGAGATCCGCACGGTGGAAGACCTCATAGAACACATGGAAGATGAAGAACACCGCTATCGGCAGATCAGGCGTCTCAACTACCTCATCATGAAACTCAATCAGATTCGACGCCGTCCCATCGATCTTGAAAAAGAACAACGTTATTACCAAAAGATTGTTGAAAAGATAGAAGTCTTCGGTAGTCGCAAAGCCCGCGCCAAAAGGTTAGAACGCTTGGAAGCAGGTGAAACCCCAAAGGTGGATTACAAGCAACTGGAACAAAAAACTCTGCTGATGACACTGGCTCGTCTATCCGCCAGACGTTCTTGACAGAGGGTCAGCATCCTTTATTTTAGAAACGAGTCGGGACGTGGCTCAGCCTGGTAGAGCACTGGGTTCGGGACTCAGGGGTCGCAGGTTCAAATCCTGCCGTCCCGACCATGTCTTAAAATTCCTGTTTATCCATCCTGCCTTGTTCTGATAAAATCCCCTCAATCTGGAATCCTCACTCGTGTCAAGATCCCGAAACTGGTGAAGGAGAGAAAAAGGCAAGGTTTTGAGATGTTTTGAGATCTCAAGGAGGAAAAATGAAGGTCTTTAAAAGTGATTCCCACGAAGGAGAAGCCTTTCTCAAAAAGCTTGAGCGTCGTTTTCAGGAACTTCCTGCCAAATACGAAACCACGGTGCGAGAGATCCTTTTTCGGGTTCGAGATCAGGGAGACCAGGCTTTAGTAGAATATACCCGTCACTTTGACTGTCCCTCCTTTAGGAACGAAGACATCCGGGTAAAAGAGGAAGAAATAGAACTGGCCTATGAAGTCATAGATCGTGATACCCTTGAAGCCATAAGATTGGCGGTCCGGAACGTACGCCAGTTTCACGAAAAACAAAAAGATCGTTCTTGGATTGAGACGCGCAAAAACGGAGCCCTTGTGGGGCAACTTGTGCGCCCGGTGGACAGCGCTGGTCTTTACGTTCCCGGGGGCACTAGTGGCGAAACCCCTCTTGTATCCACAGTGATCATGGAAGCGGTACCAGCCAGGGTGGCCGGAGTTGAGAGAATAGCCATGGTTTCCCCTCCCAATCGGGAGGGTAAGCTCCATCCGGCCCTTCTAGTAGCGGCTCGGGAAGCTGGCGTCAACGAGATCTATCGCCTGGGGAGCGCTTGGGCTATTGCAGCCCTGGCCTTTGGCACCGAAAGTGTTCCCCGGGTAGATGTCATCTGTGGCCCCGGGAACATCTATGTCACTCTGGCTAAAAAACTATTGGCTGGCGAAGTGGGGATCGATCTCATCGCTGGCCCCAGTGAGATCTTGATCATCGCTGATGAAGAGGCCTCAGCCCGATGGGTGGCTGCAGATCTCCTCTCGCAGGCTGAACACGACCCCATGGCCGTAGCGGTCCTTCTCACGCCATCCAAAAAACTGGCAGAGAAGGTAGCCAAGGAGATAGACAAACAACTCAAACGCCTCTCCCGTCGAAAGATCGCCGAAGAAGCCTTACGTCAACAAGGAGGCCTGATCGTAGTTTCCCGCCTGGAAGAAGCGGTGGAATGGGCCAATCGTCTGGCCCCAGAACACCTGGAACTCGCTGTAAGAGATCCCTGGAATCTTCTGCCCCTTATCAAACACGCCGGAGCCATCTTCCTTGGGCATCACACTCCAGAAGCCGTGGGCGACTACATCGCCGGAGCCAATCACGTCTTACCTACCATGGGTTGTGCCAGATACGCCCAGGCTTTGGGCGTACAAGTTTTTCAAAAACGGTTGAGCCTGGTGGCCTATTCTTCAAAAGCCCTTGAAGAAGAAGCCCCGGCCATCATCAAACTGGCCGAACTGGAAGGGCTTGAAGCCCATAGCAACGCGGTAAAAATCAGACTCTCCAAATAAAAAAGAGGCCCCGTCAGGCCGGGGCCTCTTTTCGGCCTATTTTCGTATGTCCTAGCTAGCAAAGGCCTTTTCCAGGTTGGGAACCACCTGCTTTTTACGGCTCATCACGCCTGCCAGCCAGACCGAACGACCCTCAGGCTTCACCCCCCAAGCCTTTTCCACCACGCTTGGATCATCGGAGACAATGAGAAGCTCTGTGCCCTCTTTCATGATGTCAGTAAGCATGAAGAAGATGCTGTGATAACCACCTTCCTGCTTGATCTTTTGAAGCTCTTCGTAAAGTTGATCCTTGATGGGTTCCACCAAGGAAAGATCAACCACTTCAAGTTGACCAATACCAACCTTGTTACCACTCATATCAAAGTCTTTGTAGTCACGATAAACGAGATCCCGAATGGGGGTGCCTTCGATGGCGCTCTTCACTTTGAACATTTCAAGGCCAAGGGCCTTTAGGTCATCAATGCCCGCGATTTTGGCCAGGGCTTCGGCGGCTTTCACATCCTGGTCAGTGCAGGTGGCAGATTTAAAGATCACCGTATCACTCAAAATGGCACAGCACATGATTCCAGCGATCTCCTTCGGAATCTCCACCCCGTAAAAATCATACATCCCTTTGAGCACGGTGCAGGTGCAACCTACAGGCCAAACCCAGATCTCGATGGGATTGGGGGTGGTTATATCACCGAGTTTATGGTGATCTACAATGCCAAGGATCTCACCCTTTTCCAGGTTATCCAGGCTCTGAGCCTTGTCGCTGTGATCCACCAAGAAAATCTTCTGATCAGTAGCGTCGGTCACGATCTCCGGGGCCTGAAAACCAAACTTTTCCAGGACAAACTTGCTCTCCGGATTGAGTTCGCCCTGGGCCACAGGTTTGGCCTCCACGCCCATCTTGCTCTTAAGATAAGCCAGGGAGATCGCCGCACAGATGGAATCAGTATCCGGATTTTTGTGACCAACTACAATCGCCGCCATTTTCTACCTCCTTATTGGGATTTTGGAATTTTCAGCCAAAAAGGCCCCTTCTTGTCATCGCTAAGATAGCCAAGACCTGCCATTCTTGCCAAGGTTCAAAAAAAAAGACTAGAGACGATGAAGAGATATCAGGGCGGCCATTTCCTCCTTTAAAAGCAATTTTTCCTTTTTAAAGGCAAGAAAAAACTTCGTGGAAGACTTTTCAAGCCCTAAAAAGCCTTTGGTCCCAATTTTAGCCCAGGAATTAGGATAGCACTTTTTAGATCTTTCTTATCCAGAAAAGACACGTTTGACGAAAAAGACCACCTGATCTAGGACCTTTAATTCAAGTCTCTGGGTGCCGGCCGCAAAAGTGGCTGGATAATCGGGAAGACCGGTGCAAGTCCGGCGCTGGCCCGCAACCGTGACCGGGGACGAAAGCCGCTACCCCGAAAAAACAGGGGGACAAGCCACTGGGGTTTTTGGAAACCCTGGGAAGGCGCGGCAAGTAGGATGATCCGGAAGCCGGGAGACCGGCCCAGAGACGTGGAAGCGGGGCTTCGGGGCTTCCTGCTCCGTTTCCGAGAAGGACCCAATTTCCCGTCCTTCTTCGGAAACCTCCGGAGCTCCCTTCTTCGTTTTAAAAGAAGGAGGGAGAGTCGTGTCTTGGGCCGAAAAATTTCGTGTTGTCTACTACACCGCCACCGGAACCGAAATCTTGCCTCTATCTCAGGCGGTCCGCATCTTGAAACGAGAAGGCGTTCCCATAGAGGTAGTGGCCCGCAGTCGGCTTGATGTCTTTGAAGGCCAGGAAGAAAAACATCTCATAGAACTCGCCCGCGGAGCTCAAGCTGTAGTCCTGGTACCTCATGGCGGGCCTGATTCCTTACCGGGACACGAGAAGATCCTGGAAGTGGCCCAAGATGCCCTCATTCATGTCCAACCCACTGGAGGGAGTGAGGAAGACCTGGCCCTGGCTCACCGCCTTTGCGACCTTTCGAGTGAAACTTTTCGGCGCCGTGCCCTCTATCTTCGCCAAGGTGGGCCCGAGAACCTGGCCTTCTTCCTTAAAGACTTGTGGATAAGCAAAAGTGGCGTAAAGGGTGAAATCCCTCCTCCCAGAGAACTACCCCAACAAGGCCTCTATCATCCCCTTTGGACCGGACCACACGACGATCCAATAGCCTATCTTTCCTGGGCCAGAAAACGTCTTGGGACAAAACGTCCGGTCATTGGTCTCTGGTTCTATCGCCAATATTGGGTCAACGGGGACCTTGATCTTATCGATGCCCTCATTGAAGAGATCGAAACCCGGGGAGGGATCGCCTTGGCGGTTTTTCACCGCCGCTTTGTAGAAGAAGACCTTCCAGCTCTCAAACCCGCAGAGGTAGCAGAACACTTCTTCAAGGTTTCCGGCCAAACCGTCATCGAGACCCTGATCAATCTCCAGCTCTTCTCCATGACCCTCCTCTGGCCGGAGACTTCCCACATCTATCCCAGCCTCAACGTGCCTGTAATCCAAGGACTTTTGAGTTTTTCTCCCCGGAAAGAATGGGAGGAAAGCTCGGCCGGACTCTCTCCCATGGATCTTTCCATTTCGGTGGTCCAACCAGAATTTGACGGCGCTCTCATTACTACCCTTTGTGGTTGTCGAGAGGTAATAGGACGGGACGAAATTTTGGGCGCAGCGGTAACAAAGATGGTTCCTGTCCGGGAAGGCGTAAGACGCGTGGTGGGTCAAGCCCTAGCCTGGGCTCGTCTCAGGCAGACACCACCCCAAGAACGACGCCTGGCGATAATCTTCCACCATTATCCTCCACGGGCCGATCGCATGGGTTGTGCCTTTGGTCTCGATAGCTTTGAAAGTGTGGCCCGCTTGTTGAAAAGACTCGAAGACGCAGGTTATACCCTCGAGCGGGTCTACGAAAACGGTGAAGAACTTGCCCAGGAACTCCTTTCGGTCCTCATCTCCGACCGTCGCTATCTCTCCTCCCATGAAATGGCCAAACGTGCTGGTGGGCGACTGGAACCAGAAAAAGCCCAAAAATGGCATAAAGAACGCCCTCAGAGACCCCGGGAAAAGTTGGAAAAAACCTGGGGGCCGCCTCCGGGAAGCATCTTTGTCCACCAAGGGCAGACCCTCTTTGGAGGACTTCAAAATGGTCACTTCTTCCTCACCTTACAACCACCCCGGGGGCATCTCGAAAGACTTGGAGAACTTGGTCCACAAGCCTCAAACCTTCACGATCCGGATCTACCCCCTACCCATCACTATCTCAACTTTTATCGCTGGTTGCGCGAGGAATTTGGTGCCCACGCAGTGATTCACGTGGGCAAACATGGCTCTCTGGAATGGCTTCCCGGCAAAGCTGTCGCCCTTTCGGAAAATTGCTACCCGGACCTGGCATTAGGGGATCTTCCCAACATTTATCCTTATATCGTGAATGATCCCGGAGAAGGGACTCAGGCCAAAAGACGCAGCTATTGCGCCATCATAGATCATCTAATTCCACCTCAGATGATGGCCGGCCAGTACGCAGAATTGGAGGAATTAACCGAAAAAATCAACCAGTGGCAGATCCTGCGCCACGAAGATCCTTCCAAGACCCGGTTATTGGTAGAGAAGATCTGGACCCTGGCCTCAAAGATCCATCTGGATCGAGATCTTGCCCTCCAGCAGGAAGAAGCCCTTTCTGAACCGGAAAGTTTCATCAAAAAGGTTCACGCTTACTTGGAAGAGATAGCCGAGACCCAGATCAACGATGGGCTCCACGTCCTCGGAGACCCTCCTGGAGGGGAACGTTTCTTTTCCACTCTGGCTGTCATGGTTAAGACCCCTTTCGAGAAACCCTCCCCTCACGAAAGGCTCAAAGAGCTCTTTCCGCATCTGTCAGCCACCCAACGTGCCAACCAGGTAGAGGAGATGATTCGTCAGACCCTGGAGCAGGACACATGGCCCGAAGATCCAGTCTTGAAGGAGACCATGGTCTTTATAAAAGAAGAACTAGCTCCAAGACTTGCCCAGACCACCCAAGAAATGGAAAATCTCTTGCGCGCCCTTTCCGGAGGATTTGTCTGCCCGGGGCCTTCGGGGGCCCCCACCAGAGGGGCATACGACGTATTGCCTACGGGACGCAATTTCTACGGCGTTGATCCTTTCAAAATTCCCACGCCCGAAGCCTGGGAAACCGGCATCAAACAGGCTCAAGCCCTCATCAAACGACATCTTGCCGACCACGGACGCTACCCCCGGGCCCTGGCCGTGATCATCTGGGGCTCTCCTACTATGCGCACCAGAGGGGATGACCTGGCTATGGTCCTTTACCTGCTGGGAGTAAGACCTCGTTGGCATCCGAGTAACCAACGGGTGACAGGGATCGAATTGATTCCGAGTTCAGAGCTTGAGTTCCCTCGCTTAGACGTCACCGTTCGGACCAGCGGCTTTTTCCGAGACGCCTTTCCCCATCTTCTTAAACTCCTGGATCAGGCCGTCCGCCTGGTGGCCGGGCTCAAGGAACCCCCGGAAAAAAATTTCCTGGCCGCCCACGTAGCTGAAACCAGCAGACAATTTGAAAAACAGGGACTTTCCCCGGAAGAAGCCTGGCGTCGAGCCACCTTCCGGATCTTTTCTGATCGTCCCGGAACCTACGGTTCGGGAATAGCCGAAATCCTGGACAGCGGACGCTGGGAAGGCCCAGAAGATCTCGGTGAAATCTATATCAAGTGGGGCGGATACGCTTACGGAGAAGACCTCTATGGTCAGGAAGCGCCGGATGCCTTCAGACAGGCCCTTTCTCGAGTGGAGGTCACCATCAAAAACGTTGATACCAGAGAAATGGATATCTTTTCTTCCGACGATTTCAACGCTTACCATGGAGGGCTGAACACAGCGGTCCTGGTAGCCAGCGGTAAATCTCCCATTTCCTATACCGCTGATACCTCTCATCCAAAGAACCCCAAGGTACGAACCACCCAAGAGGAAGCCCGTTTCATCTTCCGGACAAGAGTGCTCAACCCCCGATGGATCAAGGGCATGAAGCGACACGGCTACAAAGGGGCTGGTGATCTTTCACGCTTGGTGGATATCTGTTTCCAGTGGGACGCCACCACCAAAGTCATGGAAGATTGGATGTATCAAGCCCTGGCCGAAACTTATGCCCTGGATCCGGAAATGCAGCGTTTCTTTAAAGAACACAACCCATACGCCCTCTTAAACATCACCGAAAGGCTCCTTGAGGCTGCCCAACGAGGCCTCTGGAACAAACCGGATCCTAAAACTCTGGAACGTCTTACAGATCTCCTTCTGGAAATGGAGGCCAAAGTGGAATGAAAGTCGAACTTCTAGTTGTCTTGCTCACCAGCCGGTGCAATCTACACTGCTCGTACTGTTACCTCAATTGTACCGAGAAAGGAGAAGACCTCACGCTGAAGACCCTCTATCTTTTGATAAACCGTCTCGAAACGCCACCCAGGGAGATAGTCCTCTCCGGTGGAGAGCCCACTCTGATTCCGGACCTCCTCAAAGCTGCCATAAAATTGCTTCGCGAAAAATTTCCTCGGAGCCTTCTTTCCCTACAAACCAATGGCACCCTGCTTGACCGGGCACTGGTCTCCTTTTGTCGAGAGATGAAAGTGGGGCTTGGCCTGAGCATTGATGGCCCTCCCGAGATAAATGATCTCTCAAGAGGGGAAACCAAAAAGACCCTACAAGGACTGAAACTACTCGAAGAAGAGGGACTTGCCTGTGGCGTTACTGTTACCGTCACCCAGAAAAATGTCTCCTTTCTCGGAGAAACTGCACTTTTCTTGGGCCTCTTTGCACCTGTAGCCAGTTTAGGACTTGATCTTTTGCGACCCGCAGGACGAGGCCAAGAAAGGGATCTCCCTCGGGCTTCACAACTCTGGCAAAGCCTTGAAGGCCTAGAAAAAGCCCTCTGTTTCTTACGCCAAAAGGGTCGATTCCTCTCCTGGCGTGAGAAGAATCTCCAGACTTCTCCAAAAGGATACTGTCCCGCTGTCCGAGGGAGATCTTTGGTCCTCACCCCGAACGCTGAACTCTACCCCTGTGCAAGTCTCGTGGGACGAAAAGAATTCCTGCTCGGCACCGCAGACGGATCTTTTTCGACCCTTCCCTTGGGAAACGGGTGCCTTTCCTGCAATCCCCTCTGCCCAGGGCGATGCCCTTCCAGAAGTCTCCTTTCACCCCGGGCAGGAGAACTCGACTGCGTGGTGCGTCACTTCTTTAGACTTCGATCAAAGGAGGCTCTATAACCACCTCCAAGCCGTGACACTCCACCTCTCCTGGGAGGGCTTCCATTACCTGGGCCTCGTATTTTTCCTCAAAATCTGTCTCAAGGGGGATCAAACCGTGAAAGGTCACCCGGCCGGGAAGCTCCGGTCCATGGGGAAGACGCCCAGCCGCTAAGGAGGCTTCCAATTCCCTCAAAAAACGGGGTTGCGCTTTGGGAGGCACGCGCCTGAGTTCCCGAACCAGAAAATCTCGTACCCTTTTTGATTCGTCGTAAAGATAAAAGAAACCGACCACCAGAGAGGGTGCCCCACAGAATTCTCCGAAATCAAAAACCAGAGGGACCAAAGCCTCTTCTTTTAACTCCTTGGCCTCCACGGGAAAGACAAATTTCCCGGCAAACTCTTCACTACTGATCACGTAGCGCTTAAATACCAAGAAATCTCCCCTCTCTGGACGGACAAGGGGCAGGAAAACCGCCTGGGATTTAATCCTTTCCACTTCAAAACCTAGTTTCCCTGGCACTTCCAAATCGAAGGTTTCGAAATCGATGCCATATTCCTCAAACAGATCGTTAATTTCCAATACACTCCGACCGAGTACCCCTTCTTCCAAGCGGAGCTCCTCTTTGAGAAGGAGCTCGCCTTTTTCCTCAGCACTCAAACGTCCCACAGAAATCCTCAGAGGCTCACCTAGACCAAAGACGACTGCCTGCATTTCTTTCACCTCCGCTCTGGTTTCGAGAAACCGGTAAGTCTGAGAGGAAAAAAAGACAAGTTCAGAGTCGACCGTAGACGATGAAATGGCGATCCGTTACGATTTCGAGGTCGAAGTACCCCAAACCCGCCTCTTCAAGCTGAATCCTTACTTCTTCCGGACGAAAGGCCGCTAGCAAAGAAGCGTAAAAATCTTTTTGCAAGATCTCAGGCTCATCAGAGGCGTATTTCTCCACCAGAGCCCGGGCTTCTTCCCGGGAAGAAGGGCGCAAAAGATCCATGACGAAGACACAAGCCCCGGGAGCGGCAACTTTCTTAATGGTTTTCCACATCACCTGTGGATCCGGCAAATGGTGGAGAAGGGAGTTGACGATTACGGCCTGATAGGCCTCCTCTGGAAGTTCAACCTCCGGGATCCGTCCCAGGATAAGGCGGATCCTGGAAAGAAGCCCTTCTTTTTCGAGACGCTTCTGGCCATATTTGAGCATTGCCGGAGAACCGTCAACCCCGTGGATTTCAGTGTAAGGATAAGCCCTGGCAAAACGAACCGTCACATCCGCTGGTCCGCATCCCAGATCCAAAACCATACCTCTGAGCCCTGAGCCAAACTTCTGCCGGAAAAGAGAAACAAACATCTGGTGTGGTTTGGAAAAATCGGCACTGGCGTACGCCCGGGCCTGCTCCTCTTCAAGCATGAGTTCTGGTTCAGGAATCCTCTCCATCCCTCTCTTCCGGCAATTGATTGATAAGGCTTGCCAAATAAGCGGCACCAAAACCATTGTCGATATTTACTACCGCTACTCCGGGGGCACAGGAATTGAGCATGGCCAAAAGAGGGGCCAGACCAGAAAAATTGGCCCCGTAACCTGTACTCGTGGGCACGGCAATTACCGGACGGTCCACAAGACCAGCTACCAAACTGGGAAGTGCCCCTTCCATACCTGCCACCACGATGAGCACCCGCGCTTTGGCCAGCCGCCGAAGTTCCGGCACCAGGCGATGAAGGCCTGCTATTCCTACGTCTGTGAAAACCTCTACCCGGTTGCCAAAATATTCCGCACACACCCGTGCTTCTTCCACCACCGGCCAATCCGCCGTGCCTCCCGAGACTACAGCCACCAGCCCCCTACCTTCCTCCTCCCGAGGACGATGCCCCAAAAGTCTGGCTCGTTCGTAATATTCCAATTGGGGAAACTTTTTGAGCAGAGGTTCAACTGCCTCCTCAGGGATCCGTGTCACCAGCAGGGGGATCCCTTTCTCCAGGTAAGAATCTACCAGTACCAAGAGTTCTTCCACCCTTTTCCCCGGGCCATAAATCACTTCAGGAAAATGTTTTCGAATCCCTCGATGATGATCCAGGCGAGCAAATCCCAGATCTTCAAAGGGCAAAAAAACCAGCTCTTTAAGCGCCTCTTCAGGGCTTATCTCTCCGCGTGCCACTCGGTAAAGGAGCTGACGCAGGGTCTCCTGATTCATGCCGGAACCATCTTGTAGAAAAGATTCTTTAGGTAATCGAGTTGACGTCGATATTGTTCCTCAAGCTGTCCTTTAATCTTCTGCCATTCTTCCTGGAACTGGGGCTGCATCTCTACGTCAACCTTGACGTGTTCTCCGTACTGTTGCTTAAGGGCCTGTTCCACTTCTGCCATCTGCCCTTTAAATTGTTGCTTGAATTGTTCGTAAATCTGATTCTGCTGCTCGAGATAGAGCGACAAGAGCTTGTAAATTTCAGCGGTAAGTTGTTTGACTTGAGGAAAGGCGGCAAAAAGCAACTCCAGTCCGTCTAGTACCCGACGAATTTCATTCAAGGCGTGTCGATCTCGCGGAAAGACGATGTTCCGCACCAGGGTATCTACCGCCCCCTGCAAGACGAGAGAGCGCTCTTCGGCCGGTACCTTGGCCAGGGCTTCGGCCAGACGAAAATCCTTCTCATTAAGAAAACGAGCGGCTAATTTCCGCCCCTGGCGAATGAGTTCTTCTCGCCGAAGCTCCTCCTTGCTGGCCTTGCCTATTCGGGCCGCTTTCTCCAGGGCTATTTCCAAGGTGCTTTTGATCTCTGCCATGGCCTCCTCCTTTTTGTCCCGGATCAAAAACCATAGGTACACCTTGGGCCCTCGTCAAAGACCTATCCCTTGAAGAGACGCACCTTGGCCCGCCGACTAGAATGGAAGAATTCTCTGGCAGTCTCTGCTACTGCCTCTGGAGTGAGACCATATTTCTCGCGCAAGATCCCAGGAGCACCATGTTCCAGAAAAATATCTGGTAGCCCGATTCTCCTTACCGGTACCATGAGTCCCTCTTCCGCCAAAAGCTCCAGCACCGCGGCTCCAAAACCACCAAGAAGGGCGTTTTCTTCCAGGGTAATCACTCTTCCCGTCAGTTTGGCCCAGGTAACGATGAGATCCCGATCGAGCGGTTTGACAAAGCGAGCGTTGATCACGGCCGCTGAAATCCCCTCCTCAGCCAAAAGCTCCGCGGCTTTCAGAGCGGGGTAGACCATGTTACCAATGGCCAGTAAAAGGAGATCTTCCCCTTCACGCAAAAGCTCTCCCTGACCAATGGTTAGCTCCCTGAGCTCCCAGTCGAGACTGACCCCTACCCCAGAGCCCCTAGGATAACGCACGGCCACGGGACCAGAGCAACGAATGGCGGTGTAAAGCATGTGTTGCAATTCGTTCTCGTCTTTAGGAGCCATGACCACCAGGTTCGGGACCACACGCAGATAAGAAAGATCGAATTGTCCCTGATGCGTGGGGCCGTCTTCTCCCACGATCCCCCCACGATCTATGGCGAAAACCACATGGAGGTTCATAAGGGCCACATCGTGGATGATTTGATCATAGGCCCGCTGTAGGAAAGTGGAATAAATGGCACATACCGGAATGAGTCCTCCGATGGCCAGACCGGCGGCAAACGTCACGGCATGCTGTTCCGCGATTCCAACATCGAAGAAGCGCTCGGGAAATCTTTCAGCAAAGGCCTTGAGCCCGGTACCAGTAGGCATGGCGGCGGTAATGGCCACCAGCCTGGGTTCCATTTCTCCCAGACGCAACATGGTCTTGGAAAAGATGCTGGTGTAGGAGGGAGGTTTGGCCTTGCTAGTCTTTGGTTTGCCTGTGGCCACGTCAAAGGGACCCAGACCATGGAAACGTTCGGGTTCCTTTTCTGCCGGAGGATATCCCTTGCCTTTCTTGGTGATAACGTGAACCAGGGTCGGACCTTCGAGACCCTTCACGTTTTTCAGGGTCTGGATGAGAGCTTCCAGATTGTGTCCGGGGATGGGACCTACATAACGGAAACCTAAGGCCTCAAAGAGCATCCCCGGAGTGAGAAGACACTTAATGGCGTCTTCACTCTTCTTAATGACATGAACCAGATGCTCTCCCCCTGGCAGATGGCTTACCAACCCCTCAAGCTCCCGCTTGAAACGCCTGGCCAGAGGTCCGGTCAACTTTCGAGAGAGAAAAGAAGACAAAGCCCCCACATTGGGAGAGATGGACATCTCGTTGTCATTAAGGATCACAATCAGGTCTTTTTTGAGATGACCAGCGTGGTTGAGGCCTTCAAAGGCTAATCCCGCGGTCATGGAGCCGTCTCCGATTACCACCACTACTCGACCTTCCCGACCCAGGAGATCCTGAGCGGTAACGATCCCGAGACCAGCCGAAATGGAAGTACTACTGTGGCCGACATCCACCACATCATGTGGGCTTTCAGACCGCTTCGGAAAACCGGCGATTCCACCGTATTGGCGAAGAGTATGGAAGCGATCCCGGCGCCCGGTTAGTAACTTATGGGCGTAAGCCTGATGTCCTACATCCCAGACGATCTTGTCCCGGGGAGAATCAAAGACATAATGAAGGGCAATGGTCAGCTCGATTACCCCCAGGTTGGGAGCCAGATGTCCCCCGGTCTCCGCTACGGTGTTGATAATGGTCTCCCTTAATTCCTCCGCCAGTTTCTCAAGCTGGGAGGATTTGAGTTTTTTGAGGTCTTCCGGACCATTGATTTTGGCAAGTAATTTGGCCATACTTCTCACCTGTCCCCAAAAATTTGTCTGGCTGGTGGCCAAATCTCTAAAAAGGATTATTGCGTAAATAATACCTCTTTTTGCCAATGAGGAAATGAGTGCCTACGAATTGATCACCGTTGTCCTTTTCCTGGCGGTAATCGGGGGCTTCCTTAATTACCGCTTCCTCAAGCTCCCTTCGGTAATTGGTCTCACCGTGGTGGCCCTCTTTGGCTCCCTTGGTCTCATCATCATGGATCACTATCTTCCCGAACTGAAACTGGCATCCCATCTTACCAAGATCCTTTCCGAAGTCCGTTTTGAAGAAGCTGTACTCCACTGGATGCTTGGCTTCCTGCTCTTTGCCGGGGCCCTCCATGTGCAGTTTGAAGACCTCCTGGCCCGCTGGCGAAGTATCTTGAGTCTGGCCACCTTTGGCGTGCTCTTTTCCACCCTGATCACAGGCTTCCTTATCAAGGCCCTAGGAGACCTTTTGAACCTCGGCCTTCCTCTTTTGAGCTGTTTCATCTTCGGAGCCCTCATCTCCCCCACCGATCCGGTAGCAGTACTGGCCGTCCTACGCCAAACTCGGGTCCCCCGGGAGATAGAAACCGTCGTTATCGGAGAGTCTCTGCTCAACGACGGCGTGGCTGTCGTGATATTCTTGGGACTCCTGGAATTTGCTTTTCATCCGGGCCACGGTTTTTCTTTTGTCCTTTGGCTTTTCGTAAAGGAAGCCCTGGGGGGACTCCTTCTAGGAGGCTTTCTGGGCCTCTTTTTCTTTTTTCTCCTTCGTCAGACCGATGACTACCAACTCGAAGTCCTCATGACCATCACCTTGGTCATGGTGGTTTACACCTTGGCGGAACGACTCCATCTCTCTGGCCCCCTGGGGGTGGTGGCCGCGGGACTCCTTATTGGTAACCATGGTCGCAAATTGGCCATGAGTACTGAGACTGTAAAACACGTTGATACCTTTTGGGAGCTGATCGATGGCCTTCTCAATGCCATCCTCTTTCTTCTTCTGGGCCTTGAAGTTTTGGTGCTCGAACCACTCAATCGAAACCTTTTCCTCCTGGTGGTTCTCTCGATCCCTGCGGTCCTCCTGGCCCGTCTGTTGAGCGTGGCCACCAGCGTCAAGCTGGCCCGCCCTGCTCAGAAAATGCGTGCCCCAGGTACGGGTTTTTTGGCCTGGTGCGGAGTCAAAGGAGGAATCGCTGTGGCATTAGCTCTTACCTTGCCCCAAGAAATGGAAGCCCTCTTCCTCCCTCTCACCTACGCTAACGTGTTGTTCTCCGTTCTTGTTCAGGGATTGAGCCTTGGGCCTTTGGCTCAGAAGATCTATGGCGCTAAAGATTAAAGTTTACGTTCCACTACATAGCGGGCAATGTCTCGTAGGGGTTCAGCCTCTGATCCTAAGGAGGCCAATTCCCTAAGGGCCTCTTCTACCAGTTCCTTTGCCTTTTCACGAGAGGCTTCAAGCCCGTAAAGTGCCGGATAAGTGGCCTTTTTCTTGGCCTCATCTGAACCGATGGGTTTGCCAAGGAGTCTTTCGTCTCCCACGATGTCTAGGATGTCGTCCACGATCTGAAAGGCTCGGCCGATGGCCCAACCGTAGGCCTCCAGCGCCTGAACGATCCCCTGCGAAGCCCCGGCCAAAAGCGCCCCTGAAACTACCGAAGCCGTGATGAGGGCCCCGGTCTTGTGACGATGAATGAAATCAAGTTCTTCTGGTCCAACTTCTCGTCCCTCAGCCAAGAGATCAGCCATCTGTCCGGCCACCATTCCGTGAATACCAGCCGCCCGGGCCACGAGACGAATCACCTCAAGTACCCGGTCTGCCGGAACCCGAGACGTGAGGTCTGGATGGGTGAAGAGTTCGAAAGCCAGGGTCAAGAGGCCATCCCCAGCCAGAATGGCTGTGGCCTCGTCAAAGGCCCGGTGGCAGGTAGGCTGACCTCGCCTCAGGTCGTCGTCATCCATGGCTGGTAGATCATCATGAATGAGAGAGTAAGTATGAATACATTCCAAGGCACAAGCCGCTGGTAGAAAATCTTCGGCTTGGCCTCCGGCAGCCTCAGCCCCTGCCAAAAGCAAGATGGGACGCAGACGTTTGCCTCCCGCAAAGAGACTATAGTGCATGGCCTCGGTCACCCGAGAGGCAAAGTTTCCAAGCCTGGGGACATAATGTTCCAGGGCCTGGTTGATCATCCTTTGGCGATTTCGCAGGTAATCCAAAAAACCCGGAGACATCAATCTTCCTCCCAAGGAAGCCGTATCAGGTGACCCTCTTCGTCACGCACAAGCACTTCCACCCGGCGCTCTGCTTCAGCTAGGAGTTCCCGACAATGACGGGCCAAACGTACTCCTTCTTCGAAACGCGCCAGGGCTTCCTCCAACGGGAGATCCTCGCGCTCCAGTTCCTTGACGATCTTCTCTAAGGCCTTAAGCGCCTCTTCAAACCGCATCAAAACACCTCGAGCAAAACCTTGGGATCCACTTTTGTCCCAAGAATATAACACCCAAAATGGAGATGGGGGCCCGTCACTCTCCCGCTCCTCCCGGAAAGAGCCAAGACTTCGCCCTTTTCCAAGATCTGCCCGCGGGTAACCAAAATCTTTGAAAGATGACAATAAATGGTATAGATACCCAAACCGTGATCCAGAATCACGGTCTTGCCTGGAAGGTAAAAGTCACCTGTCAGAACCACCTTCCCCCGGTTGGCTGCTTTGACCGGAGTACCTTCCGGGCAGGCGATGTCTATTCCCCCATGAGGGCTTCGAGGTTCCCCATTGTAGACCCGCCGAAAGCCAAAAGGACTTGAAAGACGCCCCGGGGCAGGCCACACAAAGGGGCCATCCAGAAAAACCTCCGGATGAAAACGAGCCACCGTGTTCCGGATAAGGGCTATTTCTCGCTTGATACGGGCCAGCATCTCGGGGGAATAATGAACCATCTTGGGAGGGACCGTGAGACGTTCCTCAGGATATGTCTTCGGAAAGATCCTGAGATTGACCTTTATACCGTTTGATAGGAGCACCGGATAGAGTCCAGGCTTGGTACCCAGCGGAACTGCCAAAAGGACCCAGTCCTTACCTTTGTAAGAAAACGGGTGATAAGTCTGACCCAGGAAATCAACGCTCCTGATCCCCTTTGGAACCTCTAGGAGCACAGGAGCACCGGGAAAGGGCCGCTCTGGCTCATATTCCAAGGCCCAGGTCATTGATACCCCCAGAAAAAAGAAGACCAAGATCCATTTTCTCATTCCTTGATCTCCTTTACTTGAGCTACGATCTGCCCACGAGCCAAAAGGATTTCGATGAATTGCCCAGGACGAAGGGAAGAGGATTCTCTTACAACTTTTCCATCGGAGTCCTTCACGATACTGTAACCTCTGGACAAGACCGAAAGAGGTGAAAGGGCCTCAAGATGTCGTACCAAAGCGGAGAGTTCCCGCTCCTTGGCCTTTAGGTGTTTCAAAAGGGAGAGCAAAAGTCTCTGAGAGAATTCCTCGTGCTTCTTTCTGGCTTCCGTCAGGCGGCTGCAAGGATCTCTGAGCCTTGATACCAAGGAAAAGAAGCTTTGATGAAACGTCTTCAACCGGTTCTTCATGACCCTGAAAAGGTGCACTTCTTCCTGGCCAAGCCGGGACCTGAGCTCTGAAATATCCGGAAACACGGCGTGAGCTGCAGCCGTTGGAGTAGGGGCTCGGTAATCCGCCACCAAGTCACAAATGGTGACATCAATCTCATGACCTACAGCTGAAACCACGGGAACCGGAGATTCGAACACGGCTTGGGCTACGGATTCTTCATTGAAGGCCAGGAGATCCTCAAAGGAGCCGCCTCCGCGGGTCACCACCAAGACCTCCACCCCGGGATAACGCGAAAGGACATGAATCCCTTGGGCAATTTCCTGGGCTGCTCCTTCCCCCTGGACTCTGACAGGGTAAATCAAAATCCGAGCTCCAGGCTGACGCTTGAAAGCCACTTTCAAAAAATCTCTCAGAGCCGCCCCTTGAAGAGAAGTTACCAATCCTACCAACCTGGGCCAAAAAGGCAGAGGCCTCTTGCGTTGTGCTTCAAAGTATCCCTTTTGGGCCAGGCGCTCCTTAAGCTGTTCCAGCGCCAATCTCAAGGCCCCGTAACCCACGGGTTCAACCAGCTGCACCAAGAGCTGATACTCTCCCCGGGGTTCGTAAACTGAAAGCCTGCCAAAGCACAGGACATGCAGGCCATCCCGAAGTTCAAAACGGAGGGCACTCCGATGCATCCGAAAGAGCACCGCTCGGAGGAGAGCCTCCCCATCTTTAAGGATGAAATAAAGATGACCTGCGGAGGAGGGCTTACAATTTGAAATCTCTCCTTCTACCCACAAAAAAGGAAAGGTCTCTTCCAGAAGGGAACGTATCACGCGTGTCAATTCGGAGACCCGAAAGACCCGACGCTCTTCCTTTAGAACAGCAGATATTTTTTCCACAAAAATCATTTTAATCTGGCCATCCCCTTCGGGCCAAACTTAAGGCCTAAAAAAACAACTTTTTTAAACCCCGACCCACAGCCACCCGAAATAGAAAATGAACCGGGCAGGGACGCCTGGAAAAAATTCTACAAGGAGGTAGAGCTATGGCTCTCAACATCAACACCAACGTTGCGGCCTTAAGGGCCCAAAACCAACTCAACAAAACCTCACAAGGCCTTCAAAAGTCTTTGGAGCGACTGTCTTCTGGTCTCAGGATCAATTGGGCGGCAGATGACGCCGCGGGTCTGGCCATCGCCGACGGGTTGCGGGCTACCGCTAAAGGATTGGGACAAGCCATCCGCAACGCCAACGAAGGCATCTCGCTCATCAAGGTTGCCGATGGAGCTCTCATCGAATACGGCAACATCTTGGCCACCATCAAAGAAAAAGTCACCCAGGCAGCCAACGCTACGCAGAACGCTGAAACACGCAAGTCCATCCAACGGGATATCAACAAACTGCTGGCAGAGCTCGATAACATCGCCCGCTCCACGGAATTTAACGGACAGAAGCTGCTTTCCGGAGCTTTTGTAAACAAGAAGTTCCAGATTGGTTCGGCCTCTTACGTCACGGCTAGTCTCTCTATCCGCAGCGCAGAGACCGGAGCCGTAGGTGGCACCAAGACGGCTGTCCTCGATCTCAACACCATCGGTGACATCAAACTTACCCTAACCAACGCCTCCTCCGGGCTCTCTGTAACCACCGAAACCATCAATCTCCAATACAACAACAATCCTGATAACGGAGCGGGAGCCCTGGCCAACGAAATCAACCGTTACTCCGGGATCACCGGTGTTTCGGCGGTAGCTGTAGTAGAGGTCACCTCCGAACAGATCCAGGCTGGTACTATCCAGGGCCTCAAGATCAACGGCGTCACCGTGGGAGATATCACGGTGGAAGCCGCAGATGCCAATGGAGCCCTGGTAAGCGCCATCAATCAAAAGAGCCTGGAAACCGGCATCGTAGCCAGCGTCACCGAAGACGGCAAACTTGTTCTTACTTCCACAGATGGCCGGGCCATTAAGGTAGAAGCTGACAGTGGCCTGAATGAGGTTCTGGGCCGAAGCCCCTCTGGTCTGTCCACCCTGGGTCACATCCGTCTCATCCAAAAAGGCGTAGCAGACTTCCAAGTGGAAGGAACTGGAGGCACCGGAATCGGAGCAGATCTTTCCTTGCAGGCTGACTCCACCCTTACCGGGGAATCCATCATCACCGCTGGTTCTACCATCGCTTCAGGTTCTACTCTCAAAGCCGGATCCTTGGTGGGCGGTGACCTGGAAGTATCTTCAAACGTTACTACCACTCAGGCTTCCTTGATCAAGGCTGGTTCTACCCTGGGTAGTGGCTCTGTCATCGCAGAAGGCACCCAGATCACCGGTGACATCACCATCAATGGCAACACCGCTCTCACCTCCGACATGCTGGTCAAGTCGGGTAGCGTCCTCAAAGCTGGAACCACCATTGGCGAAGGGACCGTAGTTTACGGTTCCTTGGCCGAGGCCCTTGGACTGGCCGACGGCTCTGTAGTTGGAATTGGTGGAGCCACTCTTGGAAGCGACGTTACCCTGGATACCGACATTGTCCTCAAGTACAGCACCAGTACCAACACCACCGTGGCCACCGGTTCCACCATCGCTTCGGGTAGCATCCTGGGGGCCGATTTCACCCTCGGTGCCGCTGCAACCTTTAACGCCGACATGGAACTCAAATCTGGTTCTACCATCGCTGCTTCTGGCACCACCCTCAAGGCCGGATCCATTATCGGCGGTGACGCCACGGTGAATAACTCGGGTGGTTTGGTCACCACGCAAGAGAGCAGATTGGCCCAGCGTTCTGTCATCAAAGCTGGATCCACTGTCAAACAGGGCTCAGTCCTCTATACTGACAGCTTACAGCTGTCAGCTGACGCCACTCTCAACAAAGACACCGTTCTGGCAGCTGGAAGCTCTCTCATCACCGGGACCAAGCTGGCAGCTGGCACGGTAATCAATCAGGACATGTACCTCTCTACTGCCCAGTTTACTTATGATACCGCCGATACCCGTTGGGAGCTTGCTACCGCCAGTGGAAGCGTGGTGGAGGTCAAGGCCGGAACGGTACTCGAAGAAGATATGTACGTGGTGGGCACCTCCTACTACGTCAGCGGAAGCACTTACGTGGTAGAAACCACCAACGATGAGGTAACCCTTACCAATGACATGATCCTCGCCGAAGGAAGCGTCTTGGAAATCGATAGCAACGCCTCAGTTTTTAGCGATTTAGTCCTGCGGCCTACCGGAGAGATGGGCAACGTGGAAACCAAACAGCTTTCGGACCTGAACGTCCTTGATTTTGAAAGCGCCCAGCTCTCACTTACCATCGTGGAGGCTGCCATCAGCGACATAGATGGCATACGTGCGGAATTGGGCTCCGTCCAAGTACAGCTAGAATCCACGGTGGCCAACATCTCCGTTACCCAGGTAAACGTCCAATCTGCCGAGGCTGCTATTCGAGAAGTGGACTTTGCCGCTGAAAGCGCCAACTTCACCAAGATGCAGGTCCTTATGCAAGCTGGTATGTTCGCCCTGGCCCAGTCAAACACCTTGCCACAGATGGCTGTTCAGCTCCTGCAGGGTTAAGGGCTTTGGGTCAAACCAAAGAGGGGGGTTTACCCCCCTCTTTTTATTCCCACTCAATGGTAGCGGGTGGTTTGGATGAAATGTCGTAAACCACCCGGTTTACCCCCCGCACCTCGTTAATGATCCGATTCGAAAGTTTGGCCAGGAGATCATAGGGAAGACGGGTCCAATCCGCAGTCATGGCGTCTACACTATCCACACACCGAATAGCAACCACGTATTCGTAAGTCCGGAAGTCTCCCATTACCCCTACCGTCCGAACAGGAAGAAGTACAGCAAAGCTCTGCCAGACCCTCCGATACCAACTGCTTTTTTTCATTTCTTCCAGGACAATGGCGTCTGCCTCTCTTAGGATCTCCAGCTTCTCCTTGGTCACTTCGCCCAAAATTCGGATGGCAAGCCCGGGCCCTGGGAAAGGCTGTCGATAAACGATGTCTTCTGGCAAGCCGAGTTCACGAGCGATCTCACGTACTTCATCCTTAAAGAGCTCTCTGAGAGGCTCGATAAGTTTCAAGTTCATTCGCTCTGGCAGGCCACCCACGTTGTGATGACTCTTGATGGTGGCCGATGGCCCCCGAAAAGAAACGCTTTCAATTACGTCCGGATAAAGGGTACCCTGGGCTAGATAAGTCACGTTGCCTACTTTGTTGGCCTCTTCTTCAAAGACCTCGATGAAGGTATGTCCAATGCGGCGTCTTTTTTCCTCGGGATCAGTCACACCTTTGAGGCGTTCCAGAAACCTCTCAGAGGCGTCTACGTAGCGCAACTTGAGCCCCAAAGAGGACATGAGATCAATCACGCTTTCTGGTTCGTTCTTACGAAGAAGACCGTTATTTACAAAGATGGGGATGAGACGGTCTCCGATAGCTTTGTGTACGAGGATAGCGGTCACCGTTGAATCTATTCCTCCTGAAAGGGCACAGATGACCCTCTCATCCGGCCTCACCTGTCCCTTAATCTCTTCTATGGTCCTTTCGATAAAGGAACGCATGGTCCAGGTGGGCCGACATCCTGCGATTCGAAAGACGAAATTTTCCAAAACCTCTCGGCCGATTTCGGTATGGGCTACTTCTGGATGGAACTGAACCCCAAAAAGCGGAAGCTCCCGGTGTTTGATAGCCGCGTAAGGAGAATTTTCACTCTCCCCGATGGCCATAAAGCCTGGAGGTAGCTCTTCCACCCGATCGCCATGACTCATCCAGACCCGATATTCCTTGCCAGCCTCGAGACCAAAGAAGAGATCTTCATTGTCAAGTATGCGAAGAAGAGCCGGCCCGTATTCTCTCTTCTTGCTTCGTTCCACCTTACCCCCCAAAAGATGACTCATGAGCTGCATTCCGTAACAAATACCGAGCACCGGGACTTCCAGTTCAAAGAGTTTGGCAGGAATGGTCGGAGCCCCCTCGTCATAAACACTAGCCGGCCCTCCAGAGAGGATGATTCCCTTGGCACCAAAGGCCTGGATCTCTTCCAGACTCACCGTACAAGGTTTGATCTCACTGTAGACGTGAAACTCTCGCACCCTCCGTGCAATGAGCTGGGTTGTTTGAGATCCAAAATCCAGAACCAAGATCTTGTCTCCGTGTTCCATAAGACCTCCTATTTGTTTCGCGTGCGTCGCAAGAAAATAACAGCCCCTACCATAACAACAATGAGAAAGCCGATGATGATCATCTCGTAGAAATAGTAACGTAGTCTCTCTGGGGAGAGATCGCCCGCATGCGAACTCTCAAAAGTAATGATGAGAAGACGTCTCACGGAGGCGATAATAGCCACCATAAGAAAGGGTTCTACACAGGCCAGATGATACTCTTCGCCAAAAACGATCTGCACCGTATGTAGAATCTCCAGAAACATGAGGGCCAAAAGAAAACGGTCCATCACCTGGATGATGGCGTGACTAAAGTCTTCGTGGCGAAAGATGAGAAAGAGGGAACGTACACCGTCCACTAAGACCACCGCGGTGGCCACCAAAATGAGTACCGCTACCAAAATGTAAAAGAGCCGTTCAAGTTTGAGAATCCGCTCCTGTATCCAGATATCCCAAAAAGGACGTTTGGGCTTCATTTTTGTTCTTTCCTCACAAGCATCATAACAAATTTACGCCCAGGAATTAATAAGAGAACACCCGCCCCAGCAAGGGAGTCTCCACGGTATAACCGAACCGATGGCGAATGTCAGCCGCCAAAACAGCCCGGGCCCGGGGCTCCCCGTGAGTGAGAAATATCCGCCGGGGAGGACTCTTCAAAGAGGCCAACCAGCTCAGAAGCTCTTGGTGGTCTGCGTGCGCAGAGAAGGCCTCCAAACGAAAGAGACGGGCCCGGTTATCTACCAAATGGTGGTCGAGTTTTACCCGTGGCTGGCGTTCTAAGATCTTCCGACCCGGAGTTCCCTTGGCCTGATAGCCCACGAAGACCACAAAAGTACGATCTTCAGCCAGATGACGGATCAAATGCTCGATGATTCGTCCTCCAGTCACCATGCCCGAACCTGCGATGACCACATAAGGAGGAGAAAGCTCTTCAATGCGTCTGGAGGCCCTAATGGAAGCCGCAGCAAACAGGAGAGGAAAAGAAAATATCTGGTCTCCTTGGGCCAGTCTTTCCAAAGTGTCTTCGTCATAAAGTTCTGTATGTTTGGCGTAAATCCTGGTAACCTTAAGGGCCATCGGACTGTCCACCACCACTGGAAGGGGATCGATCTCCTTGTTTTCTACCAGCTCGTTGAAAAAGTAGAGGAGTTCTTGGGTCCGTCCAATGGCAAAAGAAGGAATGAAGACCCTGGCCCTCTGGGCCTGAGCCTTCTCTACCACCAGCTTGAGTTGTTTCTTGGCCAAATTCCAGGAAGGATGCCGCCGTCCACCGTAGGTGGACTCCATCACCAAATAGTCCGCATCCTGAGGAGGTTGTGGATCCCGAATGATCGGACTTCCCCGGCGACCAATATCTCCTGAAAAGACCCATTTTCGATCTCCTGTCCACAGCTCCAAATGGGCTGATCCCAGAATATGGCCAGCATCCCGAAAGCGGAACCGCATTTCGGAATTGATTTCAAAGACCTCGTTGTATTCGAAAGACCAGGTCAAACGGAGGACCTTCTCAAGCAAATCTTCAGGGCCCAAACGGGGTTCAAGATGAAGACGATCTTCCAAAACAATGCGCAGGAGATCAGCGGTGGCCCCGGTAGTCAGAATCTCCCCTTGAAAACCCCCTTTCACCAACTCCAAAAGCCTTCCCGAATGGTCCAGGTGGGCGTGGGTCAAAAAGACGTAATCGATCTCAGGAGGATAAAAAGGGAAGTCTTTCTGAAAGCTTTGGGCTTCTTCTCCCTGATAAAGTCCACAATCTACCAATAGTTTCTTGCCAAAGACCTCCAAAAGGTAACAGCTTCCTGTCACCGTACCACAGGCTCCCAGAAAGGTAAGTTTTCCCATTGTTGTCTCTCCTGCGTTTCTGTTCCGAGACATTCAATCGTGCTCTGAGAAAAAAGTCCATTTTTGTCCTTTTTGGAAAAGAATCTGGTATAGATAAATCTCGGAAGAACCGAACGGGGAGGTAGCGATGCCACAACTGAACCTCGACTGTGAGGGGCCTTTAACGGTCAATGACAACGCCTTTGAACTCTGCGAAAGCTTCATTCCTCAGGGAGGCCGCTTTTTTGCACTGGTCTCGAAATATGACGATTATCTGGCAGACGTGGAGAGACGCAAAGGCTACAAGGCTGGAGATACTCTCAAACTGGTCCTGCCCTTCCTTAGGGCTTATGGTGTAAGCAACCACGTGGTGCGGGAATTTTCCAAAAAAACTCTGCGCGTCTTGCGGGGGGCCGTGGAACTATTGCGCTTTGCCGCTAAGACCTGGCCTACCTTTATCATAAGCACTAGTTACTGTCCTTATCTGGAAGCCTTGTGTGAAATCAGCGGGTTCCCTAGAGACCAGGTCTTTTGTACCGTCGTTGACCTTGATCGAATCAAACCCTCACCTCAAGAAGTCAAGCTTCTCCAAGAACTGGCCCAGGAAATAGCCTCGTTACCGGAAATCGAGATCCCGAAAGAGGCCCAGAAACTTGAAGATCTTCCTCCAGAAAGCCAAAGAACCATAAGGCGCCTTGAGGAGATTTTCTGGCAAATCATTCCGGATCTCGAAACTGGCCGTTTCTTGGAAGAAGTCAATCCCGTGGGGGGCCAAGAAAAAGCCCGAGCCGTAGAGGAGAGCCTGATTCAAAGCGGCCTTTCCCCTGAAGAAGTTCTCTACGTGGGAGACAGCATCACCGACGTCCAAGCCTTTGAACTAGTTCGAAAAGCCCAAGGAGCCAGTCTTTCCTTCAATGGCAACCGTTATGCTTTGAGGGAAGCGGAATTTTTTGCTCTGGCCCCCCAAGCCGCAGCTATTGCCTGTGTGATGGCTGCTTTTGACCACAACGGCCGCGAAGGTCTGCAACGGGAAGCCCTTAAAGGGAGGTTTCACGCTTGTGAAGCTTTGCCAGAAGACCTAAGCTTCTGGTCAGAAGGCTTTCGTTTTGGCCTGAGGCCTGAAAACCCGAAAGAGTGGGAAAAACTGGTTCAAGAAAGTGAGGCCTTCAGGCGAAAGGTTCGAGGAGAAGCTATAGGAGCGCTGGGATGATACCCATTCAGGACATCGTTCCACGGCGTACATTTCCCATCATCACAGTAGGCCTGATTCTGGTGAACACCCTTGTCTTCTTGTTGGAACTCTCCCTCCCTCCCGAAACGCTAGAATTCCTCACCTTTCATCTCGGAGTGGTTCCTGCTCGTTATACCGATCCTTACTGGGCTGCAGAACACAGCTTGCCTCTTCTTCCTTATTTGGCCTTCTTTACCTCCATGTTCCTTCACGGAGGCTGGGTCCATCTTATAGGAAACATGTGGACCCTATGGATCTTTGGGGACAACGTAGAAGATCGTCTTGGCCACGGACGCTTTCTTATTTTTTATCTCCTGTGCGGCCTGGCCGCAGCCCTGGTTCACATCTACGTCCATCCACATTCCAAGGTTCCAGTAATTGGGGCTTCCGGGGCCATCTCTGGAGTCCTTGGAGCTTATTATGGTCTTTTCCCTTTAGCCCGCGTCATTGTCATGGTGCCCATCTTCTTTTTTCCCTTCTTCTTTGAAGTTCCGGCCATTCTTTACATTGGTTTCTGGTATCTCATGCAGCTCTTTAGCGGAACCCTTTCCATCGTACACGGCCAGGTCATCGGCGGTGTGGCGTGGTGGGCCCACATTGGAGGTTTTGTCTTCGGACTCCTCACCCACCGCCTCTTCTGCTGGGGACGACGCGGTTGTTGGGCAGATGAAAAGCGCCCCTGGGGAGTACAGTGGACCCTGGGAGAGAAGTTCAATCGTTAGGAGGGCTTTGAAATGACAGGTTTTGATATCTTTTGGCTTTTCTTCATCCTTATCACCCTTCAGCCCTTACTGCGACAAAGGTTTCTAGAGGCTGCCCGACAGCGGATGATCCGCAAGATCGAACAAAAGCGTAACTCCCGCGTCATATTGCTCGTTCACCGACAGGAGACCATGAGTTTTTTGGGTTTTCCCATCATGCGATTCATTGATATCAATGATTCTGAGCAGGTCATCCGGGCCATTCACCTGACAGATCCCGAAGTCCCCATTGATCTCATCCTCCACACTCCTGGTGGTCTGGTGTTAGCGGCCCTTCAAATTGCCAGGGCTGTAAAGCGTCACAAGGGCAAGGTCACCGCTTTTATTCCCCATTACGCCATGAGTGGCGGGACCCTCATTGCCCTGGCTGCTGATGAAATCGTCATGGACGAACACGCTGTACTGGGGCCTGTTGATCCCCAGCTCGGACAAGCTCCAGCGGCCTCTATTATCAAGGTACTCAAGGAAAAGGACGTGGATCGCATTGATGACCAAACTCTCATCATGGCTGACGTGGCAGAAAAAGCCCTTCGGCAGATGAAACAAAACTTGAAAGACCTCCTGGCAGGAAAATTCAGCCCTGAGAAGACCGAAGAATTGGCTGAAATCCTTTCCCAAGGACGCTGGACGCACGATTATCCCATCACTTACGACGAAGCGCAAAAACTGGGGCTTCCTGTCCGAACTGACATGCCAGAGGAAATCTATGAATTGATGAGCCTTTTTCCACAGCCCATCCGGCAGCAACCCTCGGTAGAGTTTGCTCCCACCCCTAGACGGCTTCCTTCCCGAGGGAATCAGAACGGGCTGTTTGATGCCTTGAGTCACCTTTTTCGAAGCAAGTTTTAGGAGGTCCAAACATGGCAGAAAAAATCGAAAACCTCAAAGAAAAGCTCTGTTATCAATCGTCTCACGTGTGGGATAAGTTGGCAGAGGATGAGAAACAGGCGGTAGAAACTATCGCCAAAGACTATAAAGACTTTCTCAGTGAGGCTAAGACAGAAAGGGAGTGTGCAGAGGCCATCTGCCAGCTCCTTGAAGCGCGCGGCTTTCATCCCGAAAGTAGTACCCGTTTCTATCGTGTCTTTCGTCACAAATGCGTGGTGGCCGTTGTAGCGGGACGAAAACCCGCCTATTATGGAGTACGTCTCGTAGCTAGCCACATTGACAGCCCTCGACTTGACCTTAAGCTCCATCCCCTTTTTGAAGAACAGGAAATGGCCTATTTGAAGACCCACTATTACGGAGGTATCAAAAAATACCACTGGGTAGCCCTACCTCTTGCCCTTCACGGGGTAGTAGTTAAGGGAGACGGATCGGTGGTACGGATTCTCATCGGTGAAGATGAGAAAGATCCAGTCTTTACCATCTGTGACCTCCTGCCCCATCTGGCGCGCAAAGTCCAAGGAGAAAAGAAGCTTTCAGAGGCCATTCCTGCGGAAAAGTTAAACGTCTTAGTGGGAGGTAATCCCCTACCCGATTCCGAAGAAAAAGAAAGGGTGAAACTGGCCATCCTGAAATTACTCCACGATCGTTACGGTCTGGTGGAAGAAGATTTCATCAGCGCCGAATTGGAGCTCGTCCCGGCAGGTCCCGCACGAGACGTTGGCCTTGATCGCGCCTTTATTGGGGCTTACGGACAGGATGATCGTATCTGTGCCTTTGCTTCTCTGGCTGCCCTTCTCAATCTGGAAGCTCCTCCTTACACCACTGTGGCCCTCTTTCTCGATAAGGAGGAAATCGGATCTGATGGCAACACAGGAGCCAAAAGTCGGCTCTTAGAAAAGATATTCTACGACCTCCTCAAGATCCAGGGTGTTACCGTGGCGCCTGATACGGTACTTGAGATGTTTTATCGCACCAAGGCCATTTCCGCTGATGTGACTGCTGGCATCGATCCTTTTTACCAGGAGGTCCACGAAAAACTAAACGACGCTCGGCTTGGTCATGGGGTGGTGGTCACCAAATACACCGGACATGGGGGAAAATACGGAGCCAATGACGCCCACGCTGAATACGTGGGCTGGATAAGGCGCATATTCAACAGGGCTGGGGTTATTTGGCAGGCAGCCTCTTTTGGAAAGGTGGACGAAGGGGGAGGTGGTACAGTGGCCAAGTATTTGGCTTATCATGGTCTTGATATCATTGATGTCGGCCCTCCCCTCCTTTCCATGCATTCCCCCTTTGAAATCGCTCATAAAGCGGATCTTTATATGACCTATCGAGCTTACAAAGCCTTTTACGAGGCTGAAGAATGATCATCAACGCCGGTGATCTCGTCCTTCTTTCTTTACCTGAGGGACAAACCTATTTGGTGGAAGCTGGCCCACGCCATTTTCAAACCCATCGGGAGAGCTTTGACCTCTCCTTCCTCCTTGGGCGTCCGTACGGAACCGTTTTAAAAGGAAGCAAGGGGGGGCTCTGTTACGCCCTTAAACCTACCATCTATGACTTTTTGATGAAGTTGAAAAGGGTGACCCAAATCATTTATCCCAAAGACGTGGGCTATATTCTCCTGCGTCTGGACGTGGGGCCTGGGAAAAAAATCCTCGAATGTGGCACGGGCTCTGGCAGTCTCCTCCTGGCCCTAGCCTTTGCCGTGGGCCGGGAAGGGCGAGTAATCACCTATGAAAAAGAAGCCCGGTTTCAGGACGTAGCCAGAGAAAATCTCAGACGTTTTGGCCTTTTGGATCGGGTCACCTTCAAAAACGAAGCCTCTGGCCAGTTCGAGGAAAAAGAAGAGGTGGATGCCCTTTTTTTGGATCTCAAGACCCCCTGGGATCTCCTTGAAGCCGCCTGGCAAGCCCTAAAACCCGGCTGTCCCTTGGGTGCTCTCCTGCCCACGGCCAATCAGGTCAGCCAAACCCTGAAAGCCCTTCAGAATCTACCCTTTGCCGGCACCCAGGTGCTCGAAATCATGCTTAGATTTTATAAAACCAATCCCGAACGCTTCCGCCCGGAGGACCGCATGGTCGGACACACTGCTTATTTGCTCTTTACCAGAAAGGTCCTTCCGGTGGAAAATTCGCCCTAAAGGAGGGGCCCCTATGGGCACAAAAGGTTACGAAATTATCAATGGTCAAGTTGAAATTACTTCCCCTGAAAAAGCCCGGTCAGCTCTGGACGAACTAGTCTACCAAGCGGTCTTTGTTGAAGACCGAGAAGAAAAAGTCCAAAAACTTACCTTGGTCAAGGAGATAGCCAAGGCCTTGGGGGCTGTCCCCGCTTCTATCTATGGTCTTTACCGAGAAATGGCCCGCCAGTTCCCTGGCTTTACCGTTCCGGCCATCAATATCAGAGGGCTGACCTATGACTTCGCCCGGACGGTCTTTCGGATCGCCCTGGCCCATGAAGTAGCAGCGGTCATCTTTGAGATCGCCCGTTCCGAGATGAGTTATACTCTGCAGAGACCTCTGGAATATGCCGCCGTAGTGACGGCCGCCGCGGCTCGGGAAGGATATCAGGGACCGGTTTTCATTCAAGGAGATCATTTCCAGTTTAAAAGGGAGGCCTTTTTAGCTGCTCCAGAAAAAGAAAAGGAAAATATCCGCAAGCTGGTAGATGAAGCCCTTGAAGCTGAATTTTACCAAATCGACATCGACGCCTCGACCCTGGTGATCTTGGAAAAACCAACCCTTGAAGAACAACAATACTTCAACTCCCTCATGACCGCTGAAATGACAAATTATATACGGGAACACCAGCCCCCTGGGGTCATTGTGAACGTAGGGGGTGAAATTGGAGAAATAGGCGGACATAATAGTCGCCCTGAGGAACTTCATGCCTTCATGAAGGAATACCGACGTCATTTAAGGCGTGAGCCGGGCATCGGTAAAATCAGCGTCCAGACAGGGACCACCCACGGAGGTGTGGTACTTCCTGACGGACGAGTGGCCAAGGTGGCGGTAGATTTTGATACCTTGAAACTACTTTCTGAAATAGCCCGGAAGGAATATGGCATGGCGGGTGCGGTTCAGCACGGGGCCTCTACCCTGCCAGAGGAAATGTTCCACCTCTTCCCGGAGGTGGGATGCTGTGAGATTCATTTGGCAACAGGTTTCCAAAACCTGATCTATGATCACCCTGCCCTTCCAGAATCTTTCCGGCAGGAAATCTACGAATATTTGAAGAAGCAATTCGCCCGGGAATGGAAGGAAGGTTTAACCGAGGCCCAATTTCTTTATAAGATTCGCAAAAAAGGATTTGGTCCTTTCAAGAAAAAATGGTGGGACCTTGATCCAAAAATCAAAGAAAAAATCATGGAAACGTTGGGAGAAAAGATAAACTTTCTTTTCGAGAAACTAAAGGTAAAGGGTACCAAGAAGATAGTTTCACAGACTGTGGAACCTGTTTTAGTAGCTAAGCCCTTAAATTAAAAGGGCCGGCTTAAGCCGGCCCTTTTGGTTTTATTCCTCTTCGCTCTTCATTCCCTTCTCGATATCCTGACCAGGCAAACTATACATCACCGTTGAACCTGTGGAGAAATATTCCAACTTCCCCTCGCGTACGAGCTCATTAGCAGCCTTCTTAATGAGCATGGGTTTTGCATCCGGAATAGCACGCTGCATATCCTTAAGATATACTTTAGATTTGCTCTTGGCCTTCTTTTCCATAAACTCCAAAATTTTCTGTTTGACCTCTTCTATATCCATAGAAAAACCTCCTTATTTGATTTCCACGTGACTGGTGAAGCGGAAGTGCATAGAAGTACGATAAGTATCATAAGCCAGACGATAATCATCCATTGTCTTTTCGGTGAACGGGATTTCACACAGCTCGAAGAAACGTTCCCAACCGATGCGTTCGGCCCATTCACCAAGACGCTCATACTTGCGAGCATGTTGGGCATAGGTTTCCAAGATCTTGCGCACCCACTTCACCGTGGTCGGCCAACGCGGCGGCTCGTTGGGGATGTACGGAATAACGAGCTTAGAAAACTTGGGAGGACTGCAACGATTGGAAATCTTACCACCCACTAGGATAGCTACGCCATCACCTTCACCATCCGCCAAAGGCATGGCCGGACACATGGTGTAACAGTTACCGCAGAACATACAGCGGGCTTCGTTTACACGAACCGTCTTCTTTTTCTTACCCTCGATCTCTACCGTGGCTGGCTTAATAGCACCCAGAGGACAGGCCGCAATAACCAAGGGAATTTCACACACATACTCCAGACGGTCGTCTTCGATTAGCGGAGGCTTACGGTGAATACCAAGGATAGCGATGTCAGAACAGTGCACGGCACCACACATGTTCAAACAACAAGCCAAAGCCACACGGACCTGAGCCGGAAGCTTGTGGCTCTGGAAGTACTCAAAGAGATCATCCATTACCGCCTTTACGATACCAGAGGCGTCAATAGCTGGCGTGTGGCAGTGAACCCAACCCTGAGTGTGAACAATATTGGTTACGCTGGCACCCGTACCGCCAACCGGAAACTTATAAGAACCACCGGGATGCTTGCGGTTCTTGAGGTCTTCGAGCAGATTCCGAAGAGTCTCTTCATCGGTCACGTGGAACTCAATGTTGTTTCTGGTGGTCCAACGGACATAACCCTCACAGTACTTGTCTGCGATCTCACAGATCTCACGAATGTAATCCGTGGTAATCAAACGAGGGGTACCGCAACGAACAACATAAACCACATCCCCGGTCTCACTGGTGTACTTGATCACACCAGGTTGAACAATTTCGTGGCTCTTCCATTTTCCGTAGTTCTTTTTAATAACCGGCGGGAAAAACTGAGCATAGTATGGAGGGCCAATATCCGTAATCCGGTTCTCCATGGGTTTCTGTGGATTATAAAGCTTTTCACCAAGCTCCGGATCATAAGGTTTACTATAGATCTCGTCTACCTGGGCGCTTTGAATCTTTTCAATGATCTTATCAGACATATGCAACCTCCTTTGGAATTCAAACTTTTATTTGAAGGGGGCCCCAGCCCCCTTACATTTCCACTATAAAACTTAGGCCGGGTGACGCTTACGGAACTCCTTGATGTCGCGCTTCCAGCCACCAGGTACCTCTTCTTCTTTCCAGAACACATAAGGGTTGGAACGCGGTTCACGAATCATTTGAGGAATGTGCTTAAGCTTCACTATCTCGACAAAGTTGGCCAAACCAACACGCTGCATAAGCTCACCCAAACGCTCACGGTTCTTACCTTCTTCCATCCAGAACATCCACACATTGTCGACAATCTCTTTTAGTTCGTCATAGGGCGGCTCCAAACGAATAAAGGGAATCATCACCGTGGAAAGCTGAGCTCCCTCTAAGATCGGCGCCTTGGCTCCCATTAAGATAGTGGCACCCGTGTCCGTACCAGGACGGAGGGCCTCCGGCATGACGTTGATACAATGCATACAACGGATGCATTCTTTATTGTTAATGGTAAGCTTATTGCCATCCCAAGACATACACTGAGTGGGACAAAGATCTATCACTTCCTTCTGGATATCAAACGGACCCCAATCCCGATCAGAGTGGGCCCCGGCGTTGGGCTTGAGCTCCCCACCCACGTAAGCCTTGACCGCTTCTTGATCAATCCGAATATCATCAATCCAAGTACCGATAATGGAAAAGTCCGCACGAGCGATCGCCGCCACACAATCGTTAGGACAACCAGAAATTTTAAACTTAAATTTGTAAGGAAAGGCTGGACGATGGAGTTCGTCTTGATAGGTCATGGTAAGGTCATAACAAAGCTCTTGGGTATCGATACAGCTCCATTCACAGCGGGCCTTACCAACGCAGCAGGAAGGAGTACGCAGATTGGAACCAGAACCACCAAGGTCCATGTTCATTTGATGGGTCAAATCAAAGAAGACGGGTTCAAGTTGCTCAGTAGTGGTCCCCAAAAGGACCATATCACCCGTTGAACCGTGGAAGTTGGTCATACCACTTCCGCGGTGATCCCACATCTCACAAAGCTTGCGAAGCGCCGAAGTATGATAGAACTTGGAAGCAGGCTGGTTAACACGGATAGTATGAAAGGCCCAGATAGCTGGAAACTTTTCCTGCTGGTCAGAATAACGGCCAATAACGCCTCCCCCATAACCAAAAACACCAACAATACCGCCATGTTTCCAATGAGTTTCTTTATGCTTATAAGATAATTCAAGCTGACCAAGCAAATCAAAACAGGCCTGCTTCTTGTGTTTCTCTCCGTATTGTTCGATGTCGTCTACGAAGCTCGGCCATGGACCACTTTTTAATTCTTCCAACATTGGCGTGTCATGTTTCTTGATGTCGCCCATCAATATACCTCCTTAAGGATTTTTACACATATACGCGGCTACGAGGCGAGCCTAGTAATCTTTGAAAGGCGTGTCAAGGAAGATAGCTCAATATCAGCCCGGATTATCCCAAATTACCACCTGAAAAAATTTCGAAAATCTCTATAAATTTCGCTTATAGGATCTTTTCGAGAAAAGATAACCAGAACTAGGTGGCAAGTATTTCCTGCCAAACAGAAAGAAGGGAGTCCTTTTCCTTCTTGAGGCTTACGGCCACCTTTGACAGGAGTTTCTTGTCAAGAGGGAGGGTCTTGGGCCACTTGGGTAACTTATTGAAATCCTCCTCCTCGGGAGCCAGTCCGGCAGCCCGGGCTATTATGTCTCCTTTAAAGATAAAAAAGGCGATCTGATTGATCTTTCCGTTTTGGTGTGGCTCATGATGTTTCTTGATAGCTGTAACCAGAGCCTCCGAAAACCGCCAATGTTCTGCTACCAAGGCCCCTATTTCGGTATGAGATACACCGGCCTCCTGTTCCGCCTCCCAGAAAGAACACTCCTTGGCCTCCTGAACAGCCAAAACGTGGAGGAAGTATTCTGGAAAAAAGACCGCCAATGTCAATCGTCCCAGATCGTGAAGGAGGCCGGCGGTATAAAGGGTCTCCGGATCAGGATGACCCTTTTCCTGGGCCAAAAGAAAAGTCGCTCGCGCGACACCCAAGGCATGGATCCACAAACGGGCCAGGTCGAATTTCTTATAGGTAGCCTTTGGTTTCAACAAATAATTGAGAGCCGAGGCCAAAACCACGTTGCGAACCTCTCCAAAACCCAGCCTTACAATGGCGTTTTGCAGATTGGTAATGGGTTGAGGCGGGGCGTAGAGAGGGGAGTTGGCCAGTTTCAGGAGTTTGGCCGCCAGGGCCTGATCTTCGGTAATGATCTTTTCGAGTTCCTTGGCCGAGGCCTCTTGTTCGATAGCCGAAAGGATGCGCTGACTGGTCTGCGGCAGAGTGGGTAACTTGTCAATGCGCTTGAGAATAGCGTCAAGCTTTTCTTGATCCATAAACCATCCTTTGAGATCTCTTCTTTTTTTCGGAATCCCCTTTGGTCGACTAAAAGTTTCAAGCTCCTCCAGCCCCACGCCGAAAAAAGTATTGTCATGGGCACCATGATCGTTACTGACGAAAAGGCACGTCAGCTCAAAGGAGTCTTGGATCAACAACTGCTATCGATTGGCGTTTCCCTGGCCATCCTCATAGATGAAGCCGGAAACGTTATCGTCTCCTCTGGTAACGTAAACGGCGTAGACACCACCTCCCTGGCAGCCCTCGCGGCTGCCAACTTTGGTGCAACCGCCCAGATAGCCAAACTCCTCGGAGAAGAAGACTTTTCTATTCTCTATCACAAGGGAAAGAAGGACAACATCCATTTCAGCAAGATCGGGATGGATTTTATCTTGGTTACAGTTTTCACCGACGATATCCCTTTAGGATTGGTCCGTCTCAGGGTCAATCAAGTGGCCCAGGAATTACTCGATCTCTTGGTGGAGAACTGAGTTGTATGGCCTTAATCGATCTCAATCGCAAAGAAATTCATTGTAAAATCGTCTACTATGGACCGGGGCGCTCCGGAAAAACGACCAATTTGTTTTACATCTACAACGCTGTTTCGGAAAAGTTCCGGGGCAAACTCCTCACCATCGAGACTCGCGGAGAACGAACCCTTTTCTTCGATCTCTTACCCATAAATCTGGGACAGATCCACGGACTAAACATCCGTCTCCAGCTCTACACCGTTCCCGGCCAATCTCACTACCGGGCCACCCGTAAGCTCGTTCTCAAAGGAGTGGATGGTATCGTTTTTGTAGCTGATTCCCTGCGAAAACGTCGAGAAAAGAACATCGAAAGTCTCTTAGACCTCAAAAACAACCTCAAAGAATACGGACTAGACCTCTCTCAGCTACCTCTAGTCTTCCAATACAACAAACGGGATCTGGTCACCGCTAACGTTCCCTTGCTCACCATTGAAGAACTCGAGGAAGACCTAAACAAAGATCTCGGAGTCCCCTATTTTGAAGCTGCCGCCGCCAAGGGGATCGGTGTCTTTGAAACCCTTAAAGAAATAAGCAAAAGAACCGTTAAATTCGTGGCCCGCAAATACGTCTTCAGCTCCGCAAAAGTCCGGGCCCAGGGAGGCGTCATATGAACCTGCCCAATGATAAAGACTTTGATCTGGCCGTAGAAAAGGCCATCGATGAAATCTTTGGTGGGGCAGAAGAAAAGGCCGGCACCCCGGTGGTGGAAGACGACTCTCTAAAGACCTCCCTCGAGCTTGAGCCATTAGAACTCGAAAGTTCGGAAGACTCGAAAGTGATAGATTTCCCCAACATCGACGAATTGCTGGAAGCTGGTAAAAAAGAACCCCCCGCCACAGACCAAGGACTCACCCAGGAAGATCTAGAAAGACTGGCCGCCGCCTTATTGAGTCTAGAATGGGAGCTTTCTCCGGAGACCTGTTTCGAATTTCTGACCGTTCTTGAAGAGGCCAAACAAAAGAGTGAGACCCGACTTCATCAGATATTCGAACTGATGCACGAAGTTGGTACCTGGTTACGAGACCGCCCCGAAGAGGCCCGTCCTGAATGGCTCCACTTTCTGCACCAGGGAGTGGTCGCCTTGAATCTTGTCACCCTGCACGGGAAGGAACCCGAACCATACGTAGCCCATCTCCAAAAGGCCTTGAAGGCCCTTTCTCAAAAACCAAAAAGTCCTGAAGAGAGACTCCTTAAGGAACTCTTGCGCCAGATTACCGCAGATTATCAGCGTTTCATCATTTTTGACTGGCTCTTCGGACAGGCCTCCAGACTCCGTCCCTGGCAGGGAATCTGTCAGAAGTCCCTTAAAGAAATCGAGGAACTGGTCTCCAAACTCCCGGAGAATCTGCGTCCTAATCTCCAAGAAATCGCGGAAAAGGCCAAAAAACGTCTCAAGATCAAAAAGACCGCTCGGGCACCGAGCAAAGAGGCTCCCAGGGAGACCGCCAAATTAACTCCTCCACCTTTTAAAGAAGCCTATTTCTGCCGGCTGGGCGAAGAAGAAGTCGTAATCCCTGCCGCTCAAGTGGCCTACGTGGGAGAATTCAAAGAATCCTGGAGATCTCAGCTGGAAAACGGTTTTCCCCTCAAATTGCTCCTCGGTTTCTGGGTGCACTTTTCCTTTGTCAAGCTCAAAAGCAAACTATCAGGAGAGCTGGCCGAAAAATCTGAGACAGAATTGCGCAAACTGGTCCTGCCAGTCCTACAAGAGTCTCCCACCGGAACCACCCTTATCATACTCTGGAAAGACGGACAGGGAGGAATCCTGATAGCTGATGAAGCCCTTTTGAAGGAACTTCCGGAAGAAGCCAAATTTATCGCCGGAGAACATTCCCTTTTGATTCTAAAAGGACAGAAGTTTCCAATTGTTGAGGTGAAATGAATCCGGAACTTGAGCAAGCCCTCAAAGAAGCGGAAATATACGCTGAACAGGGCCTTATAGACGAGGCCATCAACGCCTATCAGCTCCTTTTGGAAAGTCTGAACGGTGAAGAACCTGAAATCCGACAGCGCATCGAGGCCCGTCTTGAAGAACTTCGAGAACTCAAGGAAGAAGAAGAGTTCAGTGCCCAACTGGACCTCGAAGTAGAATCCTCCCTAGAGGAAACCCTTCAGGAAGCCCAAGTCCTTAAAGAAGGTGGCTTTTATGAAGAAGCTTTGGAACTCTTCCAGCGTCTAATTGATGAAGGCCATCAGGAACCGGAAGTCTACCGTGGATTGGTAGAGACCTTGATGGCCTTGGAACGTTATACCGAAGCTGAAACCGTCCTTAAAATGGCCCTTGAACTCCCGGGGCTCACCGTGGATGAACAGGCAGCCCTTTATTATCTTCTAGGTCAGATCTATGAAAAACAACAAAAATTAGACGAGGCTCTCAAGGCTTACTCCACGGCGCATCATTACAACGCCGCTTTCGCTGATGTTACCGAAAAACTAGAAAAGCTTCAGGAAATCCAGAGAAAATACGGACGATTTCAAAGCCTCTTCGCAGAAGGACTTCTCAACGAAGAGACATACGAAGAAGCTCAAAAACTGGCTCAGGAACGGGGACAGAGTATAGAATACGTCCTCATCGAAGACTTTGGTATCCCCAAGGAAAAGATCGGGGAAGCCCTTTCGAAATATTATGGATATCCTTTCATCGAATTTGACGAATTAAAAGTTGGTCCCAAACCTTCCTGTATCGAGGGTATCAAAGAACATTTCTTCCGACAAAATGTCTGTGTTCCCATTGGAGAGGAAAGCGACGGACGAGTGGTCCTGGCCATCGACGATCCCACAGATACCCTGCGTCTGGATATGATTCGACGCGTGCTCAAAGCCGAACAATTCGAAATCAACATCGCCATTCGAGAGGACATCTTTAAGTTTATCGACTATTTTTACGGGAAAAGCGACTTTGACCTCCCAGACGACCTTTCGGAACTGGAAGTCGTATCTGAAGAGACAGACGAAGACATCAGTGAAGAAGAACTTGCCGACAGTGTTGTCGTTCAGCTGGCCAATCACATCTTGGAGGAGGCTTATCGTCGTGGGGCCTCAGATATCCACATAGAATCCTTCCCGGGCAAACGCGGAGCCCAGGTTAGGCTGCGAATCGACGGTGAATGTCATCTCTTCAAAAAAATTCCCTTTAACTACAAACGGGCCTTGGTCTCGCGCTACAAGATCATGGCCAACCTGGACATTGCTGAAAAACGCCTGCCACAGGATGGAAAGATCAAGTTCAAGATGAAAAACGGACGCTCCTTTGAAGTCCGGGTGGCCACTATTCCCACCATCGAAAACAACGAGGACGTAGTCATGCGTATCCTGGCGGCGGTAGAGGCCATGCCACTCGATCAGATCGGCTTGGCTCCGGAGTACCTGGAAACCTTCAAGAAACTCATCGAAATGCCCTATGGCCTTATCCTGGTTGTGGGACCAACAGGCTCTGGTAAGACCACCACCCTTCACGCCGCCTTGGGTTATATCAACCGTCCCAACAAAAAGATCTGGACCGCCGAAGACCCGGTAGAAATTGTCCAGGATGGTCTGAGACAGGTACAGGTGCAACCCAAGATCGGACTCACCTTCGCCCGCGTACTTCGGGCCTTTCTACGAGCTGATCCAGACATCATCATGATTGGTGAAACCCGAGACGAAGAAACCGCCAAAACCGTAATTGAAGCCTCCCTCACTGGTCACCTGGTCTTTACCACCCTCCATACCAACAGTGCCCCGGAAACCGTCACACGGCTACTGGGAATGGGGATGGACCCCTATAATTTCGCCGACGCTTTGCTCGGAATCTTGGCCCAACGTCTGGCCAAAAGGCTCTGTAAACACTGCAAAGAGCCCTATCAACCCAGCCAGGAAGAAATCGAAGAACTCGTCTTCGAATATGGTGAACACCCGGTCAAACCCCTTACCGAAGAAGATCTCAAAAGTGTTACCCTTTACCGCCCCAAAGGGTGTAGTCAGTGTCACAACACGGGCTACCGGGGCCGTCTGGCGGTCCATGAGCTACTGGTAGGAAACGACGAAATCCGTGAACTCATTGTAAAAAACGCCCCGGTCCATGAAATTCGGGACGCTGCTATGCGCGGTGGGATGCTCACCCTAAAACAAGACGGGATCTGGAAGGTCCTGGCCGGAGAGACGGATCTCAAACAGATCCGGGCCGTGTGTATCCGCTAAAGATAACGAATCTCCCCGCTTCTAAGCACCAATGGCCCCTTTTCGGTCTCAAGCCGTAACCCTCCAAGAGGATCCAGCTCAAGGGCCAGACCCAATCCTTCCGCTCCCCGAGAGAGATCCTCACCAAAGATTACCTTCTGACCCGGGGTGTCAGAGAGGAGGTAAAACCAGTCCCTCAGGGGATTTTCCTCTTCACCTTCCAGGAGATGGACTTCATAGGATCGCAAGAGACCAAAAAATCTCACCAGCTCCCCGGCAATCTCTCCAAAAACCCGCGTCAATGAAACTCTAGAACCGAGAAGGAACCGAAGGTTTTGGGCCTGAAGACCTGAGGGTAAAACGTTGTTGACGTTCACACCAAGCCCCACCAAAAACCAGCTCTCTCCGAAAAAAGGAACCTCTTCCACTAAAAGCCCGGCCACCTTGTCTCCCCGGTGGTGTACGTCGCTTATCCAGCGCAGGGAAACCAATGCCCCAAGGTTCTGTAAAGCCTTGGTTACTGCTAACCCAAAGACTAACGGCAGCCAGCCACGGGCCTCCGGCAGGAAGTCATCATAGACCGCTATTGCCAACCAAAGTCCCCCTTTCGGGGCCCACCAGGGACGGGAAAACCGACCTTTAGCCTGGGTGAGGGTACGGGCCAGAATTGTCATTCCGTTTGGGAAAGAGGTCCTTCCAACCCTTTGACGCAGAAGTTCCATGGCCCGGGGCAGAACAGCATAGACCTCGATGGGCCCGCATATGTCAAGACCCCGCCGGAAGGTCTCAGGGGGAATCTCAAAAGAGAGCCTACGAAGTCTTTGTTGACGCGCCAGGAAAAAGGCCTTCTCCCAGGCATGCAGCCGCCTCAAGCTGGCCATTCTTCTTTGACCCGGGCGATAAGCTTCTCCACGTAGGGCCTTTCTTCCTCAAGACACAGACCGAGGAGGGGTTCCCCTTGCTCCACCATTTGGCCCCGCGTGAAAAAAATACGGAAGACCACCATAGGTTCGCCCTGATGAAAGATGGGGGTCTCTCTTTTCATAAAAGACATGATGACCAGTTCTTCACCCGGTTTGACCAGGACCCGCCCTTCTCCTTCTTTTTCTATACGCTTGGCTAGTTCCGGAGCCAAAAAATAACGGGCTCTCTCTGGAGCCGTTACAATATGGAGGGTGGTTCGCAGGAGCTCGGCGATGATTTCTTTCTGTGTAAGAGTATGACGAATCTCTAGCACCGGCTGATAAGCTTCTACGAAGCGCCCCTCAAGCTCGCGTCTGATGCGCGCCACTTCCCCACCAATCTTGGCCCGAACGGTCTTGGGATTGCGTTCGCGCTCCAAGACGAAAAGACCCGTGCCGGGTTTCTCGAGCCAGCGACCACTGGGCCCTACCACTTCGTCCCCTTCTTGCACCAAAAATTCGCGCAGGTAACCCGTGTGCGGGGTCTCCACCACGTAGAGCCGATAAGGGTTGGCCCGTAAACTTTGGAGCAGTTGGTTTATTTCTCGGTTGTCAAGCGGCATCTTTCAATCATCAGCGATAATAAAGATTTTTGCCCCCCATGGTCAGCAGGGCTTCATAGAGTTTTTTTCTTAGCTCCCGCCGGTCCCAAATGCCTTGAATGTGACCGCGGCGCAGAGCATTTTCAGCACTGTGATAATCCGGAGGGACGTCTTCACCGGTGGTTTCCCGGATGACCCGAGGACCAGCAAAACCTATCCGGGTGGATCGGATGGCAAATTGATAAGGAGAACAGCCCAGGAAACTAGCCACCGGCCCGGCATAGGAATTGTTATCGTAGACCACAAGATAGAGACCACCTGCATCGATGTATTCTCGCACTGCCATGGTACAGCGCGGCATCTGGACCACACCGAGTGTCCCTTCATGGATGCGGATTCCCCCTGTGGTGTGGATAAAGGCCAGAAAAGGCCTTTTGGTAATGCGGGCTCGATCACAAGCTTGGATGAACTTTTCCCCCTCCGCCACCCCCACTGTACCTTGTCGAAAATCGGCAATAAGCATTGCCACTACGAGAGAGATCCCTCCCAAACGGGCCTGAAAGGAAATAAGCGCGGATTTACGGCCCGTGCGCTTACGAGCGGCCTCCAGTTTCTGATCGTAACCCTCAAAGCCCAGGGGATTGCCTGAAGCCAAATGTTCGTTGAACTCCCTGACACTTCCAGCGTCAAAAATGTTGCGAAGATACCATTCGTATTCCAGAGGAAAGTGATGTCCACAGTTCGGACACACCCCGCAAAATTCTCCATAGAGATCCGGCACCCAGATATCCGGACACCCATGCTTCTCAGCGTTAGGACAGGAAACTGTCCGATCCTCTAGGGCCAACGGACTGACGTATAGTTCCGGGACCTCTTCGAGAGCCGCTTCCCCTGAAACCATCTTTGGACGAACTCTTCGAGGTCTGGCGGCCAGAAGGTCGTAGGCGGATTTCAAGGGTTGAGTAAGTTGTTTGAGGAGAACCGCCCCCTCACCTGAGATATCCTCCATCACCCTCTGAATCATCTTTTGTCCCTGCTTGAGCACCCCGTAGCGCAAATCGTGATAAAGACGCATCCCTACGTCTTGTGTCTTTTCGAAATAGCCTCGGAAACTGCACTTCTTGGCCCCCAATACCTGGCAGCTCATCTCGCGATACTTTTTGGAGCGCAAATCCAAGAGCTTCTCGATCTCCACTTCAGAAAGCTCCCAGCGGACGTAAACATCGAATTCCTCGGGAGGATTCTTCTCTTCTTTTTGACGACGCAAAGCATAGCTTCGGAAGGCCTTGAGACTCTTCGTCCTCAATACGACCTCATCGGTGGCCCGGATCATTTCGTAACGCAAACGCTTGAAAAACTGATAATCCTGCCGTCGGGCTCCGAGAGGAGGTTCGGGTACAATACGGTCAATGGTGCCCAGACGCAGATTGTCCTCAGCGGTGATCTTCAGTTGACGAGCACAAAATTCCACCAGTTCCCGAGAAGGACGTTCTCCTTCTTTGAGTTTGCCTTCAATGGCAGCCGCCCCTTCCGGACTGATGACCGAATAATAGCCGCGTGAAGCCATGAGGCGCATATCTGCCAGACCTATGGCCTCTGCTCCTCCGGAACCTCCTTCGGAAATGAAGGCTACGGTAGGCACCCTCAGCTTGGTCATAAAATAGAGATTGCGGGCGATCTGTTGGGCAGCCCCGGGATAGTCTTCGATGGGATAGGCACCTGGAGTGAAAATGTAAAAATGGATGGGAATGCCCTCGGTTTCTGCCACTCTCATGTAACGCAGAGCCTTTTCATTGCCCCATGGTTTGGCACTACCTCCGTTGCGAAATTCTTCACCGTGTCCCTTTTCGTGACCGATGACAATCACTTGGTGAAGATAGAGTTTGCCACCCACCCGGCGTGAAATCATGGCCCGGGCACAAATGACAGCGGGATCGACGTTGTTTTCCCCTTCTCCCCCAAGTTCTGTGAAAGAATCATATACATTTTCTAGGATGTCGAGCAGGGTGAAACGCTGGGGATTGCGGGTGATGCGGACAATTTCGTAGGGAGTAAGGGTCCGAGCCGCGCGGTCCTCCAAAATTTCCAACCGATTCTCGAGGCTTTTCAGGACATCGAGAAACTCCTGCTCAGAGAGCTCAAAGAAACGTTCCTTAAGGCGCTTCAAGTCTTCCAGGAGATAGGACGCTCCAGCCCAATCCTCACCTTTGATGTCCTGAAGATAAAGGACCCGTTCAATAAGATCTGTAAGGTATCTTTGCAGTTCTCTCATAGAAACTTGAGGATCTCCGGCAACTTCTCCAGGAGATAAGGGATGTTCGTCTTAAGCGGTTCTCCTTTGGGAGTGTGCCCCTCAATGACGGTGTGTCTTAAAAATTCTTCCCCTCTCCTCTCCGCCTGGGCGGTATTTTCTCCCCAGACGATTCCTAAGGCCAAATTGGGATCGAATTCCGTGGGAATACGATAAGATTCGTCACGCGGCACGTGTGTCCTTACCCGCAACCACTCGTAGTCCGGGAAATCGAATCGCGTAATCACCCCTGAAAGGGGACGAAAACCCTGTCTGGTGTCCTCGGCGATGAGACGGAACTCAATGCTTGTACCCTCGAAGGTAATGTCTTTTTGACTGTAACCCAGCCTTTCCCCAAAGGCTGCCCGAATTTGCTCCTGAATGAGATTGGGTTCTCGTCCTTTAATCCGGGAGATACGGGCCGAAATCTCGTTCTCTACCTGGATTCGGGTGTTCACCTCCATGAGAAAGGCCTTGCCCTCGCGGGTCACCAACCATTCCCAGGTTCCCACGCTGTCATAGTTTACATGAGCGGCCAATTTGAGAGAATAGTCGATGATCTCCTTGAGAACCCGATCAGCATCAAAGGGATAGTTCGTATAAAGGGGATCAAACCCCGGGGCAATCTCAATGCGTTTCTGACGACCAATGCTTTGAATGGTACAGTTACGCGTGCCAAAGTGCACCAGTTCCCCGTGGGTGTTCCCTAGGATTTGGACCTCAAGATGATGATAATCCCGGATGCAGACCTCAATCACAACCCCCTCGTCCCCAAAAAGGCGCTTGGCGTAAGCCCGAATACGGCGAAAGACTGGACGAACCTGATCAAGTTCGTCCACTTCTTCGATTCCCATGCCCCCGCCCCCAGCCGCGGCCTTAATGAGAATACGAGGAGGTTCGATACCTTGTTCTTCCTGCCAAAGAAAGAGTTCCTCGGCTTTGGCTTCGGCTTCGATCTCGCTGTAAACTGGGGTGATAGTCCCTGGAATTACAGGAATCCCCAAATCAAAGGCCAGCTTCTTGACGTTTAACTTGTGTCCAAGATCTCGAATCACCTCCCAGCGCGGCCCGATGAAGATCAAAGAACGGGTCCTCTTCACCACCCGGCGGGCAAAGCGAAAGTCTTCCGAAAAGAAGCCGTAACCGGGATGAATAGCGGTGCATTTGGCTTCATCCGCCACAGCCAAGATGTCATTGGCGTCCCTGTAACTCGAGATACGAAAACAGGGTTTTCCCTTCTCCCTGGGAAGACGCACGTGGAGACTCTGCTCGTCCCCCGGGGTATAAACACATACGTAATCAAGCCCCAGATTTTCACAGGCCTCTATGATCCGAAGGGCGATCTCCCCTCGGTTGGCAATGAGGACGCGTTCGCTCATTGGCGTTGGAACGGATTCCTCAAAACGATGGTCTGGTCGCGAGCTGGCCCCACAGAGACGATGTCAACGGGCACGCCCGCAAATTCTTCGATCCAGTGGAGATAATCTTTGGTGGCTTGAGGAAGATCTTCGAAACGACGTATCTGGGAGATATCTTCCTGCCAACCTGGAAGTTCCTCGTAAATAGGTTCCACCTGTTCCACGTGTTTGATGTTGGAAGGAAAGGTCTCTACCCTCTCCCCGTTGAGACGATAGGCCACACACACCTTAATGGGGTCAAGTCCGGAGAGCACGTCAAGCTTGGTGATGGCCAGAGCCGAAAGACCGTTGAGACGAACCGCTTCCTTGAGCACCACTCCGTCGAGCCAGCCACAGCGCCTGGGGCGTCCGGTGGTGGAACCGAACTCCCCACCCCTTTCACGCATGTAATTTCCAATATCGTCAAAGAGTTCCGTAGGAAAGGGCCCTCCTCCCACCCTGGTAGTATAAGCCTTACAGATTCCCAAGACAAAATCGATGGTAGTAGGTCCCACACCTGCCCCATGGCAGGCCCCACCGGCCACGGTGTTTGAAGAGGTAACAAAAGGATAAGTCCCATGATCGATGTCAAGCTGGGTCCCTTGAGCCCCTTCGAAGAGGATTCTGGCTCCCTTAGCCCGGGCCTTTTCAAGCTCCAAGGAGACGTTGGTCACGTAGGGAGCCAAACGTTGGCCCATCTCCAAATAGCGTTCATAAATCTCCTCAAAATCTAAGGCTTCTTGTCCTAAGTACCGGGTAAGATAGAAATTTTTCTCCTCCAGAATTTCTTCCAGTTTAGCCCGGAAAAGTTCGGCATCGAGTAAGTCTCCCACCTTGATCCCGCGACGGGCAATCTTGTCTTCGTAACACGGACCAATACCACGGCCTGTAGTGCCAATCTTGGTCTTGCCCTTCTTTGCCTCTCTTCCGTGGTCAATGGCCTTATGATAGGGCATGATCAAATGGGCCCTTTCGCTGAGATAAAGATGCCCCGGAGGGACCGGTACCCCTTTGGTTTCCAGATTGTCGATCTCCTCCAGCAGGACTTCTGGATCAACCACCACCCCGTTTCCAATAAGACAAACCTTTTCCTGATGGAAGATGCCAGAAGGAATTAGATGGAGGATAAATTTTTGACCATCAAAGACGATAGTATGACCAGCGTTGTTGCCCCCTTGAAAGCGGACAATAACATCGGCGTCAGCTGTAAGGAGATCAACGATCTTGCCCTTACCTTCGTCACCCCATTGGGTACCTACCACCACGATACAGGCCATAAAAGCCCCCTTCTTCCCTTTTCCGGCGGAGCAGCATAATTAAGCCCCCCAAAAAAGTCAAACAGAACATGGGAAAATTTATCTTCGGCGCAAAATGGTCGCACTCTCGAGATGGTAAGTTTGTGGGAACATGTCGAAGGCCCTGATGGTCTCCACTTTAAATCCTCTTTGGATCAGGAGTTTTAAGTCGCGAGCGAGGGTAGGAGGATCACAAGAGACATAAACCAGACGGTCAGAGGCTACTTCGGGCAGGAAGCGCGTGAGCTCTTTGCACCCTCCCCGGGGCGGATCTAGTATCACTAGCGGATACGTCTCGGCGTTTTTGAAAAGTTCCATCAGGGCTTCGAGAGCGGAAAGGACCTCAAAGCTCACCCTGGTAAGGCCCCAAACCTTGGAGTTGTAACGCGCGTCTGCCACCGCCCGGTGATCTGTGTCAACACCGTATCCCCTTCCGGCATCTGCTACCAAGGGAAGCAGAAAGTTTCCCATCCCGCAGTGCAGATCAAGCACCTCTTCGGTCTCTTCAAGCCGGGCCGTTTTCTTCACCCATCCGATGAGTCGGAGGTTAATCTCCCAATTAGCCTGCACGAAGACCCCTGGAAGGGCGTAGAAATGGACTTCTCGGTTAAGACCCGAAAACTCGGGTGGCACCGGAAAGAGACGACGACCCCGGTGAGGGGCATCTGGAGGAAAAGGTCCTATCGGGTCTCTGCCCCGTATCCAGTAATAAATGGCCTTGAGTACCGGAAGGGCTGAAAGGATCTCTTCGAGATCTTCTTCCTTGGGGGGGATCCGGGTCCAGAAGAGCATAGAAACCCTGCCTTCGGCTATAGAAGTTCCCAGGTTGACGCGGGTTACGTAGGGATGAAGTCGTTTCCAAACCGGAATCTCCGGTAACTTCTCGAGCACTTGGTTGATCTCTTCGGTAGCCAGCAGACACCGCCTAATGGGTACTAAATCGTGAGAGCGTCTTTTCAGAAATCCCAGAGCCCCGGTCTCGTGATGCACGTGGAACTGGAGACGATGACGATAAGCAAAGATCTTGGGTGAAGGTTCTATCTCTTCCACCAATTCCGGAGAAAGTCCCCCTACCCGGCTCAACGTCTCCCGAAAGACCGCGAACTTCTCTCTTACTTGCGTTTCATAAGAAAGATGTTGGAGCTGACATCCCCCACAAAGAGGGAAATATTCACAAGGAGGTTCTATTCGTCCTGCTGCTGGTTTGATGATCTCCACCACCCGTCCGAGGGCGTAATCCCCGAGCTGCTGATAGACTTCGATCTCCACCTTCTCCCCCGGCACAGTAACCGGCACAAAGACCACCTGCCCGTCGGGCAAACGGGCCAGACCATCGCCTCCGTGCACCAACTTCTCAACGGTGACTATCGCCCTAGGCATCAAGACGCCCGACTACTGGCCCTCGTGGCGTGTCGATGACGGTCAGACCGCGTTGGCGCAAGAGATCGCGAAGCCGATCCGCTTCTTGATAGTTCTCCTCGTGTCGAGCCCTTTCCCTGGCGACCAGGATTTCCTGCACCTCTTCGTCGGTCACAGGTTGAGGCCAGCACAGAATACCAAGTACCTCATCTACCTGCTTGAGAGCTGAACGTACCGTATCGCTATCCTCTGGAGAAAGTCCCTCTTTAGAGAGCACCGGATAGAGACGACCGGTAAAATCAAAAAGAGCAGCTAAAGCCGCAGAGACGTTGAGATCGTCCTCAAGGGCTTCTTCAAACGAAGAAAGAAAAGACTCGGCTTCACGCTTTATGGGGTAAGAGGTTTGTCCACTTGGTTCCCTGGAGAGAAGGAGCATGAAAAGATCGAGATTTCTAAGAGCACGAGAGGCGGCCTCAAGGGCCTCCCAGGAAAAATGAAGCGGTTTTCGATAGTGAGTGCGTAGGAGGAAATATCGTACTTGTCGCCCGGTAAATCCCCTGCCCCAGAGTTCTTCCAGGGTAAGGGCGTTTCCTGCGGAAAACGACATCTTCTTCCCTTCATGAAAGACCAGGGCTGAATGCAGCCAATAACGGGCTAAAGGTTTTCCGGTCAAGGCCTTGGCGATGGCCAGTTCGTCTTCGTGATGGGGAAAGATAAGATCCGTGCCACTGGTGTGGATATCAAACTCTTCTCCCAGGTACTTCATGGCCATGGCAGCACACTGGATATGCCATCCCGGACGCACCTTGCCCCATTCCGTCTCTAAGTAAAGACCTTCTTTCAGCTCGTAAAGCGTGGCGCGCTTGAAAAGCGTAAAATCCAGCGGATCGTCCTTCTCATAATCTTCAAGATCAACCGTTGCCCCGGCCTTGAGTTTGGCTAGATCGGTCCTGGAAAGGAGGCCATAGTCTGAGAGCTTTGAAACATCGAAATAGACCGACCCGTGCCTCACGTAGGCCACCCCTTTTTCTAACAGCTTTCGGGCCAACTCCACCATTTCTTCCAGATGTTCACTGGCTCGAGGATAATGGGTGGCGGGTTTGATCCCCAATTTTTGAAGGTCTTCGAAAAAGAGGGCCGCTATCCGTTCGGTTAGCTCCTTCAGAGATACACCTTCTTCGCGGGCCGCCGCGATGGTTCGATCATCAAAGTCAGTGAGGTTCACCACGTGGACTACTCTGTAACCTTTGAATTCCAGAAAACGCCTCAGGAGATCAGCGGTCACCATGCGGCGATAAAGACCAAGGTGTGGGCGGCGATGTACTGTAGGGCCACAAGTGTAGATCCCCACTTCTCCTTCCCGCAGAGGCACAAAGGCTTCCTGGCGACGGGTAAGGGTATTGGTAAAGCGGATCCTGCTTTCAGGCAGGTCTTCAAAGCTCCAGAGCGGTGTAGAAAGATACCTCTCGCCACCGTCGGGAAAAATGACCACGATGAGCCCTTCGTCTATCTCCTTAGCCAGTTCCAAGGCCCCGGCCAGGGCAGCTCCAGAGCTCATTCCCACGAAGATACCCTCTTTACGAGCCAGGCGCCGTGTCAACTCGAAGGCCTCCTCGTCGTGGACGTGGTACAAACCATCAAGGAGCTTCTTGTCAAGGATCCCTGGAGGATAAGATTCCTTCATATTTTTAAGACCCTGAATCCGGTGGCCAGGATAGGGTTCCACCCCCACCACCTTCACCGGGAATCCTTTGTCTCGAAAGAAACGAGAAACCCCCATCAGGGTACCAGTGGTACCCATACCAGCCACCACGTGGGTCACCTTTCCTTCGGTATCCCGCCATATCTCAGGGCCTGTACCCTCATAATGGGCTTGCCAATTGGCTGGATTGTTGAACTGGTCGGTAAGGTAGTAACGGTCCGGGTAACGCCTGGCTAATTCGTATACCGCCTCAATGGCTCCGTCGGTACTCTTTTCAGCGGGAGTAAGAAGGATTTCAGCCCCGAAGGCCCGCATAATCTTGCGCCGTTCTACTGAAGCCCCTTCGCTCATGGCGATGAGGCATCGATAACCCTTGACCGCCGAAACCAGGGCTAGACCAATGCCCGTGTTGCCACTTGAGGCCTCAATGATGGTCTTCTCCCTGGTAAGCTCTCCCGAAGCCTCTGCCGCTTCAATCATAGAAAGTGCAATGCGGTCTTTGACCGAACCACCAGGATTAACCGCTTCAATCTTGGCCAGAATCTGGACCCGCGGGTTAGTCTTCAGCTTGATGGGTACCAGGGGCGTGTTGCCGATGCGATCCAACACATTTCCGTAACGCCGACGGGCCATAAGTTTTCCTTTAACAGGATTTCAATCTAAAGGCTACTTTCCCGGGCCCGAAGAAGACGCCGATAGAGCTCCATCGGACTTAATCCAGCCCGATGAGCAATCTTCCCAAAAGGTTCACGCCTGTCCTTTACCATTATTCCCTGCTTTCGAAGGATTTTTACGGCCTCTTCAGGACTCAAGCCCAGGATACTAGCCAATTTACCCAAAGGGAGTTGTTCGGCATGAGGCACTGGAGGAGGGATCTCTGGACGGAAAGATTTCTTGAGATCCTTCTGAAAAGAGGTCACCCAGCTAAAAGGTGGCCAATCCAGGGCTGCTCCCACCACGACCAAGACCGAAAGTCCAAGGGTCAGAAACAAAGGCCTCCCTTTTGAAAAATAGCGTTTAAGGGCTCGAAAATTGAGCACCACGTGCCAAAGCCCCAAAATCACAAAGAGGAAACCAAAATTGGTGTGAATGGCATCCCATTGATGCTTATTGAGCCCCAGAAAACGCCAATCCACCCAAAAGGCAATCTTCCCAGGGGGTTCAAAATAAAGCACTATCCCGGTGATCAAAAGGGCCAGAAAAGCTAGCGCACACCCCAGACTGATCCAGCTGCGCATCAGGAAGCTTCCTCCAAGCCATATTTGGCCAGTTTGTAACGCAAAACCCGTTCCGAAATGCCCAGCAGTTCAGCCGCTCTGGTCTTTACCCCACCGGCTTCCTCCATGGCTCGCTTGATACGATTGCGTTCCAGCAAAGAAACCGCTTCGGGAAGGGGAAGAGATTCTAAAAGATCTGGAAGCCCTTCGGCGCGCTTTCCAGAAAGATAAGGGGGGAGATCTTCGGCCGTGATTAGGTCCTCTTCCGCCAAAATTACCGCCCGCTCGACAATGTTTTCCAGCTCTCGCACGTTACCAGGAAAATGATAGGACAGCAGAAGCTCTAAAGCCTCTCGACTAAAGTCCCGCACCTCTTTGCCATGTTTGTGGGCAAACTTGGCCAGAAAGTGACGGGCCAAGGGCAGGATATCTTCACGGCGTTCTCGCAGAGGTGGAATCTTGATAGCAAAGACGTTCAACCTCCAAAAGAGGTCTTCCCGAAAGCTACCTTCTTTGACCATGGCCTCCAGGTCCCGATTGGTAGCGGCGATAACACGTACGTCCACCCGGATTTCCTTAAGTCCCCCTACCCGACGGATGGTTCCGTCCTGAAGGACTCGCAGGAGCTTGGCTTGAAGGGAAAGGGGAAGATCGCCTATTTCGTCGAGGAAGAGGGTGCCGTGATTGGCCGCCTCGAAAAGACCGGGCTTGGGACGATCGGCCCCGGTAAAGGCCCCTTTTTCATGGCCAAAGAGTTCGCTTTCAAGCAACCCTTCCGGAATAGCTGCGCAGTTGATCTTCAAAAACACCTCTTCCTTACGGGGACTGAGACGATGGATGACGTTGGCCAGGACCTCTTTACCCGTACCAGACTCTCCAAGAATGAGTACCGTGGCATCTGTAACTGCCACCTTGGCACAAAGGGCCAGGACCTGACGCATCTTTTCACTTTCAGCCACTACTTCCGGGATGTCAGGGATCGAAAGCTCAGCCAAACGGGCCTTCAAGGTCTCAACTTCTTTGCGCAGGCGTAATTCTTTGAGGGCCTTGTTGACGATGAGCAGGAGCTCTTCCAGGTTCACAGGTTTGGTAAGATAGTGATAGGCCCCCCTTTTCATGGCTTCCACGGCCCTTTCCACCGTAGCAAAGGCCGTGAGCATGATTACCTGCGTTAAAGGATATCTTTCCTTGACGTAGGAAAGGAGGGTCAAACCATCTTCGTCTGGAAGGCGCCAGTCCAAAATGAGAAGCTCCACCGGACTCTTCTTGAGTCTCTCTTTGGCCTCTGCCGCGGTGTGGACGTAATCTACCTCAAAACCTTTGTGAGCCAGATAGTCGGCCAAAATTCTGGCTTGGGCCTCATCGTCCTCCACTATGAGAAACTGTCCCTTCATGGTCTGCTATTTAAACCCATCCCGAGAGGTTTAAAAACCTTCCAGAAAAGGGGGTTTATGGAAAAATTGAAAGAGTTTATAATTTAACGCAATTAAAATTCAAAAATAAAAGATTTGAGGTGATTGAAGAAGTTTATGAGGGAAAGAAACCAATCACAAATCGTCACCGTCCAGCGCACCTTTGAAGACAATGCTCTGGCCCGATGGCTTTACGGAGAGAAGGGTTCTCATCTCAAGACCATTGAACGGGCCTTCAGGGTAAACATCCAAGTACGAGGCAACGAGATGCAGATCACCGGCGACCGGGTAGATACCGAATTAGCTGACCGCACTTGCGAACAACTCTATGGCCTCTTAAAGGCTGGGTATACCCTCTATCCTAGTGATGTGGAGTATGCCACACGCATTATCAGCCAGAATCCTTCGGCTAACCTAAAGGATATTTTCTTAGAAACTGTTTTTGTAAGCTCCGGCCGAAAGGTGATCACCCCCAAGAGCATCAATCAAAAGCTCTACATCGATGCCATCCGCAAACACGATATCGTCTTTGGAGTAGGCCCAGCTGGTACAGGCAAAACCTATTTGGCCATGGCCATGGCCATTTCATACTTTATGCGTGGCGAAATCCAGCGCATCGTGTTGGTACGCCCGGCGGTGGAAGCCGGAGAAAAACTCGGTTTCCTCCCAGGAGACCTGGTAGAAAAGGTAAATCCCTATCTGCGTCCTCTGTACGATGCCCTTTATGATATGCTCCCGTTCGACAAGGCCTCACGCCTCATCCAGAAGGGAGTCATCGAGGTAGCACCTTTAGCCTTCATGCGTGGACGGACTTTGAACGAAGCCTTCATCATCCTTGACGAAGCACAAAATACCACCTCAGACCAGATGAAGATGTTCCTCACCAGGCTGGGTTACAGTTCCCGGGCGGTGATTACCGGAGACATCACTCAAATCGACCTTCCGGAGGCCAAGAAATCTGGTCTGGTAGAGGCCGTGGAGCTCCTGCAGGGCATTGAGGGTATCGCTTTCATCTTTTTCAACAAGCAAGACGTGGTGCGTCATCCACTGGTGCAACGCATCATCGAAGCTTACGAGGCCAAAGATAAGAAGAAGGGGTTTACCCAGTGAAGGCGCGTCTGGTCCCAGTAGAAGAGGCTGTGGGAATGGTTATTCCCCATGACATCACCGAGATCCGGCCCGGGGAGTTCAAAGGCCCCGCTTTCAAAAAGGGTCATATCATCCAGGAAAGTGACATCGAACATCTAAGGCGGCTTGGCAAGGAACACATTTACGCCTTGGAATTGGAAGAAGGAGAGATGCACGAGGACGAAGCTGCCCTCCGGTTAGCCCGGGCGGTGGCCGGCCCGGGGGTGAGTTATTCTCAGGAGATCACCGAAGGCAAGGTGAGTTTCTGGGCGGCTCGAACCGGTCTATTCAAAGTGGAAACCGAGTCCCTTTACCAGCTCAACCTCTTGGGAGAGATCATGCTTGCTACCCGTCACACCGACTTCTGGGTAAAGAAAGGGGAACCGGTGGCAGCCGGACGGGCCATTCCTTTGGTAGTAAAAACGGACCTGTTGTGCCAGGTAGAAGAGATCACTCAGGGAAAGGGGATTATTTCCGTGCGCGAACCCGTAATACACCGGGCCGGGCTGGTCATCACTGGAAACGAGGTTTATTACGGGCGCGTAGAGGACGCCTTCGTTCCGGCTCTAAGACCCAAACTCGCCTCTTTAGGGCTTGAGGTCCTGCCGCCCCGTTTTGTGCCGGACGATCCAGAACTTATCCGCCGGGGACTTGAGGAAAGTTTCGAGGCCGGAGCGGACTTGGTTCTGGTTACCGGTGGAATGTCTGTTGATCCGGATGATGTTACCCGTCAAGCCGTGGCCCAGTTAGGGGTTGAAGAATTTGTCTACGGAAGCCCAGTATTACCAGGGGCCATGTTTCTGATAGCCTATTTCAAAGGACGCCCCATCCTTGGGGTACCGGCCTGTGGCATGTATTTTCGGACCACGGTGCTCGATCTCGTCCTCCCTCGGGTCATCTGTGGTGAACGGCTGGGTCGAAAAGACATCGCCCGTCTGGGACACGGGGGTTTTTGTCTCAACTGTGAGAGATGTCGTTTTCCTGTTTGCCCTTTTGGACGCGGTTAAGGAACCTTGGCCTGTGAAACGATTCTGTATTAGAGTTTTCTAGATCAATCAAGGAGCCGCTATGTTCGTAATCTCGCATTTTCTGAAGGCCTTAGCTTCGGTTTTAGACATGGCCCTTTCTCTTTACATGTGGATCATTATCATTCGGGCCTTGCTCTCCTGGGTCAACCCCGATCCTTACAACCCTATTGTGCGCTTTCTCTACGGGATCACCGAACCTGTGCTAGGTCGCATCAGACGCTTCCTGCCACCTTTAGGAGGAATAGATCTCTCTCCTTTGGTGGCCATCCTGGCCATAGTTTTTCTCAAACAATTTCTGGTACCGGTCCTTTATGATTTAGCCTATTCTTTGAGGTAAGCTTATGTCTCTTACTCCAATAGAAATTCAAGACAAGAGCTTCTCTTCCTCCCTCTTTGGATACAACAAAGAAGAAGTAGAATCCTTCCTTGAAGAAGTGGCTGAGACCCTCAAGGAACTCCAGAGAGAAAACAATCAGCTCAAAGACGAAGTGGTTCGTCTCCAGAAAGAGCTTGAAAGGTTACAATCTGAGGAGCGCCTTATCAAAGAGGCCATTGTCAAGGCCGAAGAGCTGGCTGAACGCTTGAAGAATCAAGCCGAAGAAGAAGCCCGACTCATTGTAGAGAAGGCCCAAGAAGACGCGAGACGTCTTCTTTCTCAAGCGCAAGAGGAAAAAGACAAGGTCCTTCAGGAAATCGAACTCCTAAAACAGGAACGGGAACGTCTTTTACTCGAACTGCGTACGGCTCTGCGCACCTGGGAAGAATTCCTGGACCAGGCTTTTGCAAAGGGCTAGTCTCTAGCCCATGGGTGCCGAAAAAATACGTCCTTTTCGTTTCGACGTCATCACTATCTTTCCGGAATACTTTCGTTCCCCCCTTGAGACCGCGGTACTTAAAAAGGCCCGCGAAAGAGGTCTCATTGATATCCATCTGATCAACCTGCGGGATTTCACCCGCGACAAACACCACACTGTAGACGACCGCCCTTTTGGCGGAGGAGAAGGTATGCTTTTCAAACCCGAACCGCTCTACGAAGCCATCTCCAGTTTGAGGGCCAGCCCACCTCCGGCTTGGGTGATCTATCTTTCCCCGCAAGGTCGCGTACTCAACCAGGAAATTGTCCGAGAGCTTTATCAAAAGGGACGTTTGGTGCTCATTTGCGGAAGATACGAAGGGATCGACGAACGCATCCGGGAACATTGTATTGACGACGAGATCTCCATTGGAGACTACGTAGTCTTTGGAGGAGAGGTAGCGGCACTCGTGGTCATCGAAGCAGTTTCCAGACTGGTACCGGGTGTGGTTGGTTGTCGGGATTCTGTGGAAAAGGAATCTTTCAGCGAAGGACTTCTCAAATATCCCCAGTACACTAGACCGCGAGATTTTCGAGGATGGAAAGTTCCGGAGGTCCTGCTCTCCGGAGACCACGCCGAGATCGCCCGATGGCGTCGCCGAAAATCGCTGGAAACCACTTTCAAACGCCGGCCTGATCTCTTGAAGAAAGCCAAACTGAGCGAAGAAGATCGAGCTTATTTGCGCAAATTGGGATGGAAAGAAGATGAATGAGCCAATCCTATATCTTGCCCTCATCCACTATCCGGTAATAAACAAAGAAGGGCGCGTGATCGCTTCTTCTATCACTAATCTCGACCTCCATGACATTTCACGCCTGGCACGCACTTATGGCCTGAAACGCTTCTATGTGGTGCAACCTTTAAAGGATCAAAGAAATCTGGTGAAGGAGCTCTTAGAGTATTGGCAGAGCGGCTATGGTAGGGTATATAACCCGGATCGCGAGGAGGCCTTGCGTCTCTTGCGCGTGGTGCCGGCTTTGACTGTAGCTTTACGAGAAGCCGAGGCTGAGGTAGGTTCTGTGACGTTAGTGGCCACTGAGGCCCGAGCAGGGCGGGCTACTCTGCAATACGCTCAAGCGCGCCGGCGCCTTTGGTCCGGGGAAAAGATGTTCTTGCTCTTTGGAACCGCTTGGGGGTTGGCTCCTCGCCTTCTGGAGGCCTGTGACGAGGTATTGGCTCCCATCCCCGGACGCATTGACGACTACAACCATCTTTCGGTTCGCTCAGCAGCGGCTATTATTTTAGATCGGCTGCTGGGAGAACCTTGGTGGAAATCTTCGGAGGAGGACTAGCAATGCTCCCGGTCATTCGAGAGATCGAAAGTGAATATTTACGGAAAGACCTCCCGGACTTTCGCCCTGGAGACACCGTTAAGGTCTATTTCCGAATTGTCGAAGGAGAAGATAAGGAGAGGGTGCAAGTCTTCCAGGGAGTGGTGATTCGCAAGCGCGGCTCGGGCACCGGGGCCACCTTCACTGTACGGAAGGTCTCTTTTGGTATCGGCGTCGAGCGCACTTTCCCCTTGCATTCTCCCAGACTCGAAAAGATCGAAGTAGTAAGGCGCGGTAAGGTCCGGCGGGCACGCCTCTACTACCTTCGCAGCCGGACTGGTAAAGCGGCTCGTATCAAGGAGAGACTTTAAGTGTTTGGGAACCATCACCCTCGCTGGTTTCGAGAAGACCGCTATCGGCGCACCTATCGCCTAATAGCTGGCGTAGATGAAGTGGGCCGTGGGGCCTTAGCGGGCCCCGTGGTGGCAGCAGCGGTCATTCTTCCCGAAGATTTTGATCATCCCAATCTCAACGATTCTAAGTGTCTCACCGCTGAAAAACGAGAAGAACTTTACGAACTCATTGTGTCCCAAGCCATAAGCTGGGCCGTAGCGCGGATAGAGAACGTCGAGATAGATGAAATTGGTATCCTCAAGGCCAGCCTCAAAGCCATGGCCCAAGCCTTGGAAGCCCTCTATCCCAAACCACAGCTGGCCTTGATTGACGGACGTTTCACCACTCCGTGGGCCGGTTTACAAAAGGCCGTGGTGGACGGAGATGCCCTTTGTCGTTCTATTGCCGCTGCTTCCATCCTGGCCAAAGTAACGAGAGATCGCTTGATGCAAGAAGCCGCCCGAAGTTTTCCGGTCTATGGTTTTGAAAGGCATAAGGGTTATGCTACGCGTCAACACTTAGAGGCCCTCAAGGCCCATGGCCCCTGTCCGATACATCGCCTCTCTTTTCGCCCGGTGGCCGAAGCCCAACCGGAAGAACTCCGGCCACCTCGCCGAGTCCCTGGCCGCCTGGTATTTGCGCCTTAAGGGTTATCGTATCCTGAGGCGCAATTGGCGCACCCGGTATGGGGAAATTGACCTGGTGGCTAAAAAGGGCTCTACGCTCTCCTTTGTCGAGGTCAAGGCCCGCTGGTCCTCAAGAATGGGATATCCCGAAGAGGCCCTGACAAAGGCCAAGAAGAAGCGTCTCCTGAAACTGGCTCATCTTTATCTTTCTCAATATCCCCACGAAGGCGACGTCCGTCTCGACGTGATAGCTATTGATTTTTCCGGCAAAAGACCCCAGATTAGACACTACGAAGGAGCCTTCTATGCCGAGGAGACGGAAACGTAGTCTTGAAAGTCAGACCCGTCCGTTGTGGGTAAAGGAGGGATTGCCCGACTATCGGGACATCCTGGAAAGTCCTCCACGAAAAGCCGAAGAGATCATGCGAAGACTCCCTTTTCGGGACCAGTTAGAGCTCGTATTGCAGACTCCTTGGGAGCTGCGGGAAAGGGTGATCGTCCTTTCCCCAGAGGCTGAACGCCTGGTAAAGGCCCTCCCTCCTCAGGAATTCTTCTGGACCCTTAAGGCGGTAAGTCCTGAAGAGGCCGTTACTCTCCTTTCCATGGCCAGCCCGGTACAGCTTCAGTTTCTCTTCGATCTCGATTGTTGGCATAAAGACCGTTTGGTCATGGAACGGGTATTGGCCTGGCTGACTCTCATGTTCGAGGCAAGCGAAGACGTAGTAGCTCGCTGGCTGCGCCACGTAGATTTCGATCTCCTGGTCTGCATCATGAAACGTCTCATCCAGGTCTACAAGCGTCCAGATGACATAGAACTTACCGAAGCCCGAGACTGGCTCCCCCCCTACACCTTAGATGACACCTATTTCGTTGACTTTCGGCTGGACAAGGTGGAACCTCTGGCCAGACGCCTGGTTGAGATTCTGATGGAACTCGATCCGGCTCGATATCGCGACTTGATGGAATCCGTTATCTGGGAATTGCCTGCCGAGACCGAGGAAATGGCTTATCGCTGGCGACGGGCCAGACTGGCAGATTGGGGAGTCCCGGACTATTTTGAGTCCCTTGATATCTACGCCCCCCTTTCACCGGAGCAGGCCCGACGTATCGAACCTCTTTATCTTCCCCCTTCAAGCCCAGAAGAAGTGCCTCCTCCGGCCTTCTTGCCAGCCATCCAAACCGAAGGGGTGGAACTTCTTGCCGAAGCCCTCTCCCGGATCACGGATTACCGACAAATAGATCGCCTTAAACGGGAAATGGCGTGGATCATTAACAAGGTCCTCATGGTGGATGTCGGTAACATCGACGACGTGGAAGAGGCCCGCCAAGTATTGAACAAAGTGGCCGGCTATCTCAACCTAGGTTTAGAGTATCTTTCCAGCGGACAGGTAGAACAGGCTCAAGAGATCCTGGAAAACTATTTCTTGGAAGATATCTTCCGGATAGCCCAAAAACTGATCACTGATCTCAGACGCTATGCCAGGCAGATTACCACCAAAGAAGATCTTGACCCGCGGATCTTCCGGCATCTCGACGAACCTTATGCCTCCTATCTACGCGGGGTGATGGCCAAAGAAGCCAATCGGATCGCCCTTTACATACCGGAAAAAGCCGGAACAGCTGAAGAATTCCGACCCTTTCGCCGTCTGGAAGAGGTGGAAAGGGTAAGACGTGTCTTGTCCGAGATCGCCTACTGGGCCCCTCTTATCCAACGGGCCTTCGGCTCTCCCCCGCTGTGGCTGGCAGAAATAGCTCTCAAAAAGACCAATCTCCTAGAACCCGGAGACATCAAATGGAGCACACTCGTTCTTACGGCCCTTGCCAATTGGCTGACCCATCGAGGTTTCAAATTTGAAGCCGTCCCGGCCAGACTCTGGCCCGAAGTAATCAAAGCCCTCCTCACCAAAGATTCAAAAGGGCAAAGAAGCCGGATCAGAGAAGAAGTCCGACAGCAGGTACTGGAAAACTTTCGCCGTTTGGCAGCTGAGACTGAAACGGTTGAAGAAGATTATCTGACAAGTTTTTTGAATTTTGTCCTCTTTCGCGCAGAAGAAGAGTTCGCTTTTGCTGACGAAGAAGCCCTCCCAGATCCGCGTTATGTCCAGTGTCTCCTGCTCGAACTGGACTGAGATGCTTGAGATTCCCCCAAGCTGGCGACGAACCGCCCAAGAGATCCTTACCACGCGTCCCCGTCGGGTACTGGTCCTTGGGGGTGTGGATGTCGGTAAAAGCACCCTTTGTTTCTATCTATTAAACGAATTGAGCAAAAACGGTCTTCAGGTAGCTCTGGTAGACGCTGATGTAGGGCAGAAAGACATCGGTCCTCCTACCACCATTGGTCTCAGACATTTCTCGAAAACTGTTCCCCGCGAAAGGCCCCTTCAGGCAGAAAAACTCTACTTCGTGGGCTCCACCACCCCGGTGGGGCATCTGTTACCCTTGGTAGTGGGGACCAAGAAACTTTGCGATCTCTCAAGGGGTGAAATCACCCTTATCAATACTACTGGCCTCATCCGCGGACCAGGGGTAGCCCTTAAGACTTTCCAAATCGAGAGCCTGGAACCCGACCTCATCCTAGCCTTGGAGAGGGAACAAGAACTGGAAGAGATCCTGGATGGTTTTCGCTATCGTGAGATCCGGCGTCTAGAAGTCTCTTCCAGGGCTGTCCCCAAAGGACTGACAGAGAGACGCAAACGTCGGGAAGAAGCCTACCGCCGACACTTCCGTGGGGCTGGTACCATCACCCTTGGGTTAAAAGACCTCGTCCTTCAACGTCGTCCACAAAAATTCAGAAAGAATCTCCTCTGCGCGGTCTCAAATGGTCAAGAAGTATTGGCTTTAGCCGTGCTAGAAGACTTCAACCTGGATCGAGGCCAACTTACCCTGTTTACTCCTGCTGACCCTTACGCCATTCGTGTTCTCATATGTGGCTCGGTGCTGGTCTCTCGCCTCGGAGAAGAACTGGGTCGCTCTACGCCTCGTAAAGCAGTTCCCCCATCCGGGAAACCTCGTAGCCTCCGAGGGCGAGAACCTGCTCCCGAAAGGAAGAGGAGGTCAGGACTTCCTGGATCAAGGCAAAAATGGGGGAGGAATAAAAATCGGCTCGTACCAAGAGATCGTAACGTTCTTCGAACAAAGGAAGGAAGTCCAGACCAAGCAGACGAGCCGCAGCACGAATCCCAAGCCCCACGTCGGCCCGCCCGGTAGCTACAGCTATCGCTACCCCCAAGTGAGTGGTCTCTTCCTCCTCGTAACCCTTTATTTGAGAAGGATTGATCCCGAGTTTTTCTAAATAGTAGTCCAAAAGTACCCTGGTCCCGGCTCCCGGCTGACGATTGATAAAACGTACGTCTTCTCGAACCAAATCCTCAAGGGAACGAATCCCTTTAGGATTGCCTCTGGGCAGAATGAGTCCCTGTTCTCGGAAAGCGAAGTGGACGAGCTTCACCGGGGTCTCCGGAAGGTATTGCTTCAAATAAGGGATGTTGAATTCACCACTTTCAGGATCAAAGAGATGCGTTCCAGCCAAATGGGCTAGTCCTTCCCTGATCGCTACCAAACCTGACAAACTACCCACGTGAGCCGTGGAGAGATCGTAAAGAGGGGCCTTTTCCTTTAGGAACTGTGCCAGGAGGTCAAGAGCCAGATCATGGCTCCCCACCACCAGGATCGTGGTGGCCAGATCCCTTTCAGGACGCAGGATCTCCAGCTCGCATTCTTCTCCAGAGAGAATTCCTTCGCAATGTTCCGGAATGGTGAGGAGGGCCTCGGCCCTCGTCAGGGTGGTAATGGCTCCGGCCCCCCTTTTGATGGGAAGAAAGACCTTTTTTCCAGCCACCTCCCCCAGCTTGACCCGGACGAACTCCGTGACCCCCAGTCGAGAGGGAATCTTGCGTCCGGCTCGGGCCCTGAGACGAGGTCTTTCCGGCAATCTCACACCATACATGGCCTCAAAAGCCGGCTTCATCAATTTTTCAAAGGCCAAGACTGCAGAGACCGGATATCCGGGCACCCCTATCACACCGCATCCCTGCACTACCCCAAAGACCACGGGTTTGCCCGGCATCATGGTCACTCCATGGAGCAGGAGACGTCCTTCTTCTTCTATTAATTGGGCGGTGTAATCTTTGGAACCCGCCGAAGAACCCGCCAAAATGGCCACCAGGTGCGGAGCGCTGGCCAAGGCTTGATGAAGGGCCTCTTTGAGGGCCTCCCAATGGTCCGGCACAATGGGCCTCACTTCAGCCACACCACCCCATTCTTCCACCAGAGCCGCGATCATGGCCGAGTTGAATTCCGGAGTCTTGCCAGAAGAAAGTATCTCAGAGGAGGCCTCTTCCGGGGCTACCAACTCGTCTCCGGTAGGGATGATGATCACCCTGGGACGCATCTTAACAGGAACGCGAATATGTCCTGCGGCCAAAAGGGCCCCCAGGTCCCAAGGACTCAAGCGATGGGAGGCCGTAAAGAGGAGTTCTCCAGCCACCACATCCTCACCGATCTTGCGCACGTGTTGCCACGGATAGGCTGGTGCCCGGATTTCAACCTTCTCCGGTCCCAGGACATGCACTTCTTCCACCATGATCACCGCGTTGGTCTTAGGTGGAAGGGGTTCTCCAGTGTTCACCCAAAAGGCTTGCTCCCCTACCTCCAAGATGAGAGGGGTTTGATCACTGGCAGAAAAGGTCTCCTCCGCTCGCACGGCGATACCATCCATGGCCGCGGCGTTGAAGGGAGGAAGGGAACGTCTGGCAAAGAGGGGTTGAGCGGTAACGCGGCCCAGAGCCTCTTTGACTGGAACCTCTTCGGTCTCAAGGCGCTCCTTCCAGGGAAGAGCTCGGAGGATGATCTCCTGAGCATGGGAAAGACTTTTCATCCGCAGGTAGATACGCCTCTTCATCATAGTTTACATAGATTAACAGAAGGAATCCTGAAACCAAAACGGGCCGCGCAAAGCGGCCCGTGTCTTAGGAAAATCTGAGATTAATAAGTATTGGTGGTCTTGTTCCCTTCACACACTTCTTCGATCCGATCTTCTATCAAGCGCCCGTTTTGCCAGACCCGTTTGTGCACCTTATGACAATGCGTCTTCTGGTTGTAAGCCATGGGCGTGGCTTCCACCACCGTGCTCCCTTGTTGATAAACCACAGGTTGATTGGTCTGAGCCGCCTGAACGCTGGCCTGTTTGCTGATTTCCATCAATCCCCCTCCCAGTACCGCTCCTGCTGCCGCCCCGATCACCGCTCCACGCCAGGGATTGTGATCATCAAGTAGGGCCCCAGTAGCAGCTCCCACCGCCGCGCCCAGGCTAGCGCCCTGATAAGTAGCGTTGCCCTGGGTGGTGGTACAGTTGCTTAACATTACCAAAAAGAAGATTCCAGCGATAAAAGCGGCCATCCGTCTCATGGTTTTAACCTCCTTGGATCTTTTGTCACGAAAGAGAAACAAAAGGCGTGCCAACAAGAAGGTCCCAGAAAACCGGGCACTTTCGAGGGGCCGGGGCCCAGATCTTCGACGAATTTGTCGGCGATGACGACTTTTGTTTCCGAAAGTCATCATCCCAAAGAGATCAATCTCTGGAATATTTTGGCATCAAAAATGCTCGCCTTTTGAAAAAGCGAGGACTATCATATGTCTTTGGAGGTCAGAGATGCGCACTAGCTGGGTCTTGGGGAGTCTTTTTGTCTTATTGCTGGTCTCGGGATTGACAGCCCAACAAAGGCCTCTAGCCTTATTCGAAGGAGAAGAGATAACCATCACGGGTGAAGTGGTGGAGATAAACCATCCCATCCTGGTCCTCCAAGATGAAGAAGGACGGAAATACCTGGTGCGCCTCGGACCATATTGGTTCTGGAAAAAGAGGAAATACCACCTCAAACCAGGGGCCAAAGTCAAAGTGATCGGCTTCAAACGAGGAAAGTTCGTCTTTCCTCGTCTCATCCGCCAGGATCATCAGGTCTTGCGTTTTCGTGACCAAAGAGGCTTCCCTCTCTGGCGACCCAGACGATAAAAAGATGTGGCTTACCACCAAAAGACACCGTTTGGTCTTCTTTGCAGCCCTTGGTGTCTTTTTCTTGGCTACCTTGGCCGAACTTTTCCTCATTCGGACTGTTCTGGAAAAAAACGCCGTGCGAAATGCCAAAAGTGCCTTTGTTTTTCTGGAAGCTCGCATTGGGGCCTATCTGGAAACCCTCCGACTTTTACCCCAGGTGCCGGAATACTTACAAGACCTGGCCTGGCTTACCGATGAACTTCAAGGTCAACCCTCTCTGGTCGGAGTCCTGGTCAGGGAAGGAAAAAACGTCCTGCTGAACACCTTTCCAGGAAGCCTCTTTCTCCTGCCCCAGGAAATCCTGGAAAAATGTCACCAAGGGATCATGAAAGATGAAATCTATTTCTACTGCGGAGAGTTCGAATCCGTTCCAGATCGAAAACTTTTTCTCTTGGTAGGGATAGACCTCTCTTATGAAAAACAAGTCTTCCGGGAAGCGGTTCTCCTCACCCTTCTCATCTTCCTTACGGGTGGCATATTGTTAGGTCTGGCCTTTTACTACGTTGATCGCCTTTCAAGGCGTCAAGAAGAGCTGGAGAAACGGCTCTTGGCCTCAGAAAAGCTTGCGACCATGGGCAAACTCTCCGCTATGATTGCCCACGAAATAAGAAATCCTCTCAACAGTATCCTCATGGGACTTCAGTACATGGCAGAGGTGGGACATCTTTCCCCGGAACTCTTAAAAACCATCCGCCAGGAAGCCGAACGTCTCACTGAACTCACGGGCGAGCTCCTCTCCTATACCAAAGGTTTCTCCATCAACCCCGAACCCACCTCGATTCCTGAACTGCTCGAAGAACTCAAACTCAAATTGCTGCCACGGGCCAAATCCCAAAATATAAACTTCAAGGTGTCTCACGCCCAGGAAGTCACCGTTTCCCTTGATCGCCGCTGGGTCTTAAGGGCGATTGAAAATGTGGTACGGAACGCCTTCGAAGCCCTGGGACAAGGAGGAGAAGTGGAAGTATGGGTGGAGGAAAGACCACAGGAGATCATCTTCTGGATAAAGGACTCCGGCCCGGGCATTCCTCTCGAAAACCAGAAACAACTCTTTGAGCCCTTTTTTACCACCAAAGAAAGTGGGTTCGGCTTGGGACTTTATTTGGTTCGCAAGGTGGTGGAAGCCCACGGGGGACACATTGAGTTTGAAAGTCGCCCCGGTACCACCCTCTTTGGCCTTCATTTCCCCAAAGGTTAAATCGAATCCCCATTTCGACCGATCTTTAGGTCAGTCCATGATTTACAAGGGGGTTTTGTCAAATGAGAGGGTTTACGTTGATAGAACTCGCTATCGTTTTGGTTATTATCGGTATCATCTTGGGAGGCGTACTCAAAGGACAGGCTATCATTGAAAACGCCCGCATCAAACGCGTCCAAAACGATCTTAAGAGCTTGGAAGCCAGTCTCTGGACCTTTTATGACCGTTACAATCGAATGCCCGGAGATTGCGATAAGAATGGGGTCATCGATGCCACTACTTACAATCTCCCCGCTGGTCTTGACAACAATCCGGACGAAGGATTTTGCGCAGGCACCGCTTATGATGGAGACCGAGATCGGCCCTGGGCCGAGCTCAAGGCCGCTCGTATCCTCTCTGAAGACGCTGACAACCGTGATCTCTCACGAACCCAATTCGGAGGGCGGCTCTTTACCGGACGAGCTTACGCTGGCACAGGTACCCTTTACGTGAACGCGATCGCCGTGGCTGACATCCCTTGTTACGCTGCCAAAGCCATTGACAGTGCTATCGACGGCGGATTAGATGCCGGTACCGGTCGCTTGCGCGAACTCACTGGGGCCTATATCGCCCGAAACACCTCTGATGCCTGGAGCAGTTGCACCACAGAAGATACCCTGGTTGATATCGTCTATTTCTTCGACAAACTGCCCTAAAAAAACGGCCCCCCAATAAAGAGAAGAAGCCTTCGGCCTCCGAGTGGAGGCCGTTTCCTTTTTTGGTCACTGGTTGTATTATGCCTTGGTATGCCGCGTGAATTCTTCTTTCAGGTAAGGACCGTGGCCGAAGTGCTCGAAGATATCTTTCGCTTCCCTCTCCTTGAAAGCCAAGAAACTGAACTCCTGGCCGCCAGGGGGCGGTTTCTTGCCGAAGACCTGAAGGCCCCCGAGGATCTTCCGGCCTTTGCCCGCGCCACGATGGACGGCTATGCCGTGCGGGCACGAGATACTTTTGGTGCCCGCGAAAGCGAACCCGTCATCCTGCGCGTTACCGGAGAAATACCCATGGGACACGCCCCCAAAGACAGCCTCCGCCCCGGAGAAGCCATGCGCATTGCTACCGGTGGCATGCTCCCGAAAGGGGCCGACGCCGTAGTGATGGTGGAATATACCGAAGAGATTGGCACCCTGGTGGAGATAAGAAGACCCGTCACCCCTCAGGAAAATGTTATCCAACCAGGAGAAGACGTAAAAGCCGGTGAAATTCTTTTTTCCAGTGGGACCAAAATAACCACCGGATGCCTGGGGGTGCTAGCAGGTCTCGGTATCACCAAAATCAAGGTACGGCGCCAACCATGGGTAGGAATAATCTCTACGGGTGACGAATTGGTCCCCCCAGAAGAACTTCCTCCCCCTGGCAAGATTCGTGACATCAATACCTATACTCTGGCTGCCGGAGTAGAAGAAGCTGGAGGAAAGGTGCGATCCTATGGTCTGATTCCGGACGAAGAAGAAGCCCTCTCCCGAACGATTCAAAAGGCCTTCGAAGAAAACGACGTGGTCCTGGTTTCCGGGGGGTCTTCCGTGGGTACCAGAGACTTCACTCTGAACGCCATCTCTCGGCTTCCAGGGGCGAAAATTCTGGCTCACGGGATAGCCGTCCGCCCCGGCAAACCTACCATTTTAGCTCAGGCCGAAGGAAAGGCCGTCTTCGGCCTCCCTGGCCAGGTGGCCAGTGCCCTTCTGGTCTTCTACCTCTTGGTGCGCCCTCTTCTCCTCCATTTGCAAGGAGGCAAAGGGAAGGATCTATTCCTGCCACAAACAAAGGCCCGTGTCACACGCAACCTCCCTTCGGCCCAAGGACGAGAAGATTATTATCGGGTAAAACTCTTCTGGAAAGAAGACGAGCTTTGGGCCGAACCAATCTTTAGACGTTCAGGCCTCATCTCCTCTATGGCCGAAGCCGATGGATTGCTAAAGATACCCGAACGAAGCGAAGGGCTTTACGAAGGAGAGGAAGCCAGGGTCTTTCTTTTGCCTTAGGCCACAGCCTTCTTTTCTCCGGTTTCCTTGACTTTGCCAAAAACAATCCGCCCCGCAGGAGTCTGTAGGAGGCTTGTGACCACCACTTCTATTTCCTTGCCAATATAAGGCCTACCATTTTCCACCACTACCATGGTCCCGTCCTCAAGATATCCCACCCCTTGATGTTTTTCCTTACCTCCCTTAATGAGGTGTACTCTTAAAGTCTCTCCGGGGTGAACAATGGGTTTCAAAGCCAGGGCCAGCTCGTTGACGTTGAGAACCGGTACGCCCTTGAGTTTGGCCACTTTATTCAAATTAAAATCCGTGGTGATAAGTTTGGCCCCCAGTTCTAGGCAAAGTTCCACCAATTTGTCATCGATTTCCTTGAGATGAGGATAGTCTTGTTCGAGAATCCTGACTTCCACCGTGCCCATGTCCTGAATACGCTGAAGGGTATCAAGTCCCCGCCGGCCGCGGGCCCTCTTATTCGGATCGGGGCTATCAGCGATGCGTTGCAGTTCAGCCAGGACAAAAGAAGGGATGAGGAGAGGACCATCTACCCAGCCTGTTTCACACAAATCAGCCAGGCGACCATCGATAATGGCACTTGTATCAACCACTTTGGGACATTCCCTTTTGGGAAAGTGGCGCGAGACAAAGTTCATAGCGTTGGAAACGCTGCCCGGCATCCGAAACTCAGCAAATTTCTTTCCCCCGAGGACCAGACCAAGATAACCAAAAAAGACCGAGAGCATCCCATAGAGGAAGGCACTGAAAAGACCGGAATTCAGTTGCTCAAAGACCAAAGACAGAAGGCGCGCCAATCCCAAACCCAGGAAAAGCCCTATCGTTCCACCGATAATTACCGGAAGGGGAACTTTCCGAAAGAGGCGCTCGATAACAATAGCCAGCCCTGCGACCCCTGCCCCTACTAGGATTCCAAGATAAGGAAGCCATTGGTACTTTTCGGCTTGCGGTAAATGCTTGAAGGAAAAAAAACCCAAAAGGCTACAGGTCAAGACCAAAAGGGCCAGCAGGGCTCTTTTTAAAAGCACTCATTATCCTCCATCGTTGTCTGCCAAAATACGATTGATCTTCTCTTCGATCTCCCCCTCTTCTTTGTTTTCGGCCAAGGAGAGCTCTTTTACCAAGAGGTTCTTGGCCGTATCCAACATGCGGCGTTCGCCAAAAGAGAGCTGTTTGTCATGACTGATCAAGTGAAGATCCCGGAGGACCTGGGCAAGCTCAAAGATAGAGCCGCTCTTAATCTTTTCCATGTATTCCCGGTAACGCCGGTTCCAGGTCTGGCTGGTAAAACTGACCTTCTTTTCGCGAAGAATATCGTAGACCTTTTCAACTTCCTCTTTAGAAATGATGCTTCTCAAACCAATACGATCGATATTGTCTTTTGGTATAAGAACCGTCATGTCATTGTCCAAGATACGCATTACGTAAAAGGTCTTTTCTACACCTCCGATCACTTTCTTTTCTTCGGCCTCTATCACCCCAACCCCATGCGCCGGGTAAACGGCCATATCACCCACACTGAACATGGGCAAACCTCCCGCCGTAAATTTTGCCCCCGATTTTAGCACAAAACGACCTTTTTGTGAATTGAGGGCTACTTTTTGGCTTGGAGAAAGGGTTTCAGGCCTCTTTACGGAGGCGATGGTAGAGACTCATCGTCTTCAGGAGATCATTTTCTAATAAAAAGACCAGAGCTTCAAGGGCCTTATCCAACACCTCCTTTACTAGAGGCCATTCCTCATCTCCGAAAGGAGAAAGCACATAGTCTCGCACTGAAATTCCTGCCGGTGGACGACCGATACCAAGTTTCAGTCGGGGAAATTCTTTGGTTCCCAAGGCCTCAATTATCGACAGGACACCACGGTGCCCCCCGGCCCCACCTTTTAACGCGAATTTAAATCGTCCCAAAGGCAGATCCAGATCGTCGTGGATGACCAAGAATCGATCCAGCGGATGACTCAGCTCCCTCAAGAGAGGGCCCAGACATTGACCGGAAAGATTCATGTAAGTAAGTGGTTTTACTAGGAGGACTCCCTGCCAGGTGGCTATCTGGCACTGGAAAGGGCCTTCTTCAAAAGAAAGGGCCTCACGCTCCGCCAAGGCTTCAAGGAGCAAAAAACCAAAGTTGTGACGGGTAAAGCGGTAGGCGGGACCCGGATTCCCGAGACCCGCCCATACCCACCGATAGGTTCTATTCCTCACCGCCGCTCTCAGGAGAGGCTTCGACCTCTTCCTCGGCTGCCGGGACTTCCTCTTCCTCAGGGGCCAGGATGGTGACCACGGGTTCTTCCGGATTGTCTAAATAACGTACCCCTTCCGGAGGAGTAAGATCGCGAACGTGAATCACGTCTCCAATGTCAAGATCGGAAACATCCACCTCGATCCGGTCCGGAATCGCCCCGGGCAAGCAAGAAACCGTCATGGTGTGCAAGAGGAGCTGGAGGTGACCACCACGCTCCACACCTTTGGCCTTACCCACCACCTCGATGGGAACCTCGACCTCCACCTCGCGCTCCATGGAGATCTCATAAAAGTCCACGTGCAATATCTCATCTGTGACCGGATGGTATTGAAGTTCCTTGACCAGGGCCATCTTTTGTACACTTGATCCGTTGTCTTCCAGGGTAAGGTTGAAAAGTATCTGTTCCCCCCGATAACGAAAGAGGACCTTTTTCAGTTCGTTAGCCCTGACAGCCAAGGGGATAGGCTCCGTTCCTGGACCGTAGATGATCGCCGGAATGAGCCCATTGCGGCGAAGTTTCTTGGCGATTTCCTTGCCAGTCTTGTGTCTCACCGAAACGTTCATTTGAACCTGTTTCATGGTTTCCTCCTCTCAAAGATTCCTACACAAAAAGGGAGCTCACAGAATCATCGTTGTGGATACGTCTGATGGCCTCTCCTAGAAGTTCGGCTACGGAGAGGACCTTTATTTTTTTGAGCTTTTTAGCCTCCTCCCGCAGGGGGATGGTGTCCGTCACCACGATACTTTTCATGGGCGATTTTCTCAGGCGCTCGATTGCCGGGCCAGAAAGTACCGGATGGGTGGCCATCCCGTGCACCTCTTTGGCTCCTCTCTCGTAAAGTGCATCCGCCGCCTTACAAATGGTGCCAGCGGTGTCGATCATGTCGTCTAGGATAATGGCCACCTTCCCCTTGACGTCACCCACCACGTGCATGACCTCGCTTTCGTTTGGTCTAAGACGACGTTTGTCAATGATGGCGAGACCAGCGTTGAGCCGTTTGGCGTAAGCCCGCGCTCTTTCTACCCCACCGGCATCTGGAGAAACCATTACGATTTCTTTGTCGCGGAATTCTTCACGCAAATAGGTGATAAGGACCGGAGCGGCATAGAGATGATCCACCGGAATGTCAAAGAACCCCTGGATCTGACCAGCGTGGAGATCGATGGTCAGAACTCTTCTGGCACCGGCCACGGTAATAAGATTGGCCACCAGCTTGGCCGTGATAGGCGTGCGAGGGATGACCTTACGATCTTGTCTAGCATAACCATAGTAAGGAATAACCGCGGTGATCCGCCGTGCTGAAGCCCGCCGCAGGGCATCTATCATGATCAGGAGCTCCATCAGGTGGTCGTTCACCGGGGGACAGGTCGGTTGAATAACAAAAACATCTGCTCCTCGCACGTTTTCCTGAATTTCTACAAAGATCTCTCCATCGCTGAAGGTGCGCACGTTAGCCCGTCCTAAAGGAATGGCCAGGTAAGCACAAATCTTCTCTGCCAGCTCCGGGTTGGCGTTCCCTGAGAAGATCTTCAGATGATTGATAAACATCTTTGCCGCCCCCCTTATGCCGAGTAATTAGTGACTATCTCCGCCCTTAAGCCCTTCTTTCGGAAAATCCTTCCTGCCCTCTGGGCTTCTTCCCTCGTGGAGAAGACTCCAAAGAGAGCCGCGCCACTTCCCGAAAGAAGGGCTGCCTGCGCCCCGGCCCGCAGGAGTTCTTCCTTGAGCTCCTTCAGGACTGGGTAATGGTCAAAGATTACAGGCTCAAAATCATTAACCAGCCCCTGCTCCCACAAGGGCTGGTCCGGCTCATAATTAGGGGGCTCTCTGCGAGTTGTCAACCTCAAATTGGCATAGGCCCAGGCCGTCGAAATCTTTATTTCAGGACAAAGTACCAAGTACCAAGCCGGATAAGAGGGCCAAGGAGAGAGGATTTCTCCGATCCCCCGGGCCAGGGCTGCAGAATGAGGAGAAATAAAAAACGGTACATCCGCCCCAAGTCTCTTTCCCAGAAGAAGGAGTTCTTCCAGGGTGAAAACAGGCCAGAGGCGATTCAATCCCAAGAGCACCGCCGCCGCGTCACTGCTTCCTCCTCCCAATCCCGCTCCAGCAGGGATGCGTTTCAGGAGCCTAATTTTTATCCCGCAGGCTTTCCGGCTCTCCTGAAAAAAGAGAAGAGCCGCTTGATAACAAAGGTTATCTTCTCCCTCGGGCACCTCAATCTCCCCCAAGATCTCGAGCTCTATTTTGCGAGAGGGGAAGAGAAATAGCTCGTCAAAAAGCGTTATCTTTTGAAAGATGGTGTAGAGTTCGTGATAACCGTCCTCTCGTCGAAAGAGGACACGCAAAGCGAGGTTGATCTTGGCCGGGGCACGTAAAAAGAGCTCCTCAGGCACTGGCCTTGAGATAGAGCATCCTCAATTCGTAGAGAATAGAATCAAGGAGTCTCTCTTCTTCTTTGGTGAGATTCCCGCGGGTCTTCTCCCGTAACATGTCAAGGGTATCTATGGTGTGACGGGCCAGTTTCAGATCTACTTTCTTCTGGTTGGTCTCCGGATCCGGTATCTGCCCCAGATGAACCAGGGCCGAAGTATTGAGAGACAAAACAAACATACTAAAGGTCACTTGGGGCAAATCCTCCTTTTTGGCCATCTCCCGCTGCCTCGCTTCCAAAATGGTTTCAGGACGGAAAAACTCCCGCCCTGAAACCATAAGCCCTTCCTCCTCATTTGACAACCAGGAGCGGGACTCGGGAGATGCTAAGGAGTTTAGAAGTCACGCTTCCGATAATGAGCTCTGAAAGTTTGGATTTGCCCTGATAACCTACTACTAGGAGATCAAGCCCTTCCTTTTCGCCGTAACGGGCCAGGGCTTCAGCTGCGTGGCCTTCTAGCACCACGGCCTCGTAAGAAATCCCTGCTGCTTCGGCCTCTTCCCGACCACGAGAAAGGATAGCCTCGGCTTCCTTGCGCAACTCCGCCTCAAGTTCCACTACCGGGGTGCCCAGTTCAGCAAAGTCCGCTGGAATGGGCAGGACGTGAAGGCCTACGATTTTGGCTTCTAGTTTCTTAGCCAGGTCCAAGGCCCCCTTGAGAGCCCGATAACCTGCTTCCGAACCATCCAAACCGACTCCTATCTTCTTGATATCCACGCTCATTTTTAAAACCTCCTAACGCGCACACTCTTTGGTTTCGCCCTTGATCTTCTCCAAGGCGTGACGGAGGACCGGAAGGATTATAGCTAAAGACTCCTCCACCGCCTTGGGACTGCCGGGAAGATTGATGATTAGAGATTCTTTGCGAATACCAGCGATTCCGCGAGAAAGCATGGCATAGGGAGTATGTTTCAACCCTTCCCACCTGATGGCCTCGGCAATCCCCGGGACCTCTTTCTCTATAGCGGCCCGGGTGGCCTCGGGGGTGACGTCGCGGGGCGAAAGACCAGTCCCACCGGTAGTAAGGATGAGATCCAGACCCTTGCGGTCTATCCAATCCAAAAGAATGATCAAGATTTCTTCGTAATCGTCTGGCACCACCCGGTAGGCTAATACCTGAAAACCTGCCTTCTCTAAGGCTTCGCGGATGATGGGTCCGGAGAGGTCTTCTCTTTCACCAAGCGCCCCTTTGTCTGAAAGGGTCAGAACCCCGGCGGTAAAGATTTCCTTCACTTCTTTTCGGCCTCCTCCTCTTCTCTGGCCTGAGCAATGATTTTCTCGGCAATCTGAGGAGGAACTTCTTCATAGTGGGAAAACTTCATTCGAAAAGTTCCTCTTCCTCCGGTAATAGCGTTGAGATCAAGGGCATAGCGTTGTACCTCCGCCAATGGTACATGGGCCTTGATGACCTGGACCTTCCCCTTGGGCTCCATTCCCAAGACCTTACCACGTCGGGCATTGATGTCCCCGATTACATCTCCCATCACGTCTTCCGGGACCTCTATTTCGAGTTCCATGATGGGTTCGAGGAGCACTGGCTGACATTCCTGAACTCCCTTCTTGAAGCACTGGGAAGCCGCAATCATAAAGGCCATGTCAGAGGAGTCCACTTCGTGGCTCTTTCCGTCGTAAAACTGGACTTTTACGTCCACCACCGGATAACCAGCCAGAGGCCCTTTCTCCAAGGCCTGACGCACACCCTTTTCCACCGCTGGTACGAAGTTGCGCGGAACGTTCATGCCCACCAGGGTCTCCACGAATTCAAAACCCGCTCCCCTAGGCAAGGGATAGAGATGAAAGTGCACCTCAGCAAATTGTCCACGTCCACCGGTCTGTTTCTTGTGACGATAGATAACACCCTCCTTGGGCTTCTTGATGGTCTCCCGATATGGAATCTTGGGTAGAGAAAGATCCACCTGGACCCCATATTTACGGGCCAGCTTCTCGATGGTGGCCTCAATGTGGATCTGTCCGAGCCCACCCAACAAAATTTCACGGCTTTCCTCGTCACGGGTGATAAGAAGGCTGGGATCTTCTTCCTGCAGTTTGGCCAGGGCCGCGCCAATCTTCTCTTCATCACTCCGGCTCTTGGGATGAAGGGCGTAGGTGAGAACAGCGTGTGGCAAGGATGGCATAGGAAAGATTACAGGATGCTCTGGATCGCAAAGGGTGTCTCCTGTCTTGGATTCCGAGAGTTTCGGAATGACACAGATCATTCCGGGCACTGCTTCGTTGACCGGTTTGTGTTCCTTGCCTTCAGGAACGGCCAAATTGGCGTATTTTTCCTTGACGTCTCGAGAAGGGTTGAAAAGGGTTCCCTCCGCCGGCAGAGTCCCTGAGATTATTCGGCAGAAGGAAAGACGGCCCGCATAAGGGTCCATAAAGGTCTTGAAAATGATAGCGGAAACCGGGGCCTCAGGTACCGGCTCCCTTTCAACCTCTTCTCCCTCGGGGCTCTTCCCCTTGCGCGGCCCGCGTTCCTGAGGAGAGGGTAAAAAGTTGACAATCAAGTCGAGCAGCGGCTGAATGCCGATAAGTCGGGCCACCGAACCGCACGAAACCGGTACAAACCGTCCCTCAAGAATGCCCCGTTTAAGACCTCTAACGATCTCCTCCGGGGTCAATTCTCCTTCTTCCAGGAACTTTTCCAAGAGTTCGTCGTCACTTTCCGCGGCGTATTCAATAAGACTTGCCCGCAACTCTTCTACCCGGTCCGACACTTCGGCTGGAATGTCTATCCCTTTGGCCTTTCCGTCTTCGAATTCGTAAGCCTTCATGCTGATGAGGTCAACTACTCCCCGAAAGTCTTCTTCCTTTCCAATGGGATAAGCCACCGGCACAGGGCGGATCTCTAGTCTCTCCTCCATCACCGAAATGGCCTTTTCAAAATCGGCGTTTTCCCGGTCGAGTTTGTTTACAAAAGCGGCACACGGAAGATTAAATTCTCGTACGAAGGAAAAGACCTTCTCCGTCTGGACCTTAACAGGGTCCGTGGCCTCAATTACCAGGAGGGCATTGTCCGCAGCCCAGGCTGCCAGTTTGGCTTCGGCGTTGAAGTTGTCATCACCCGGAGGGTCAAGGAAGAAGATTTCGTGTTTCTTCCAGGTAAAATGATGACAGGCCGTCGAAATGGTGATCTTGCGGTTCTGTTCCTCGGGTTCGAAATCTAGAACGGTCGAACCATCATCCACCCGGCCGAGCTTCTTGGTCTGACCAGACAGAAAAAGCATGGCTTCGGCCAGGGAGGTCTTCCCCGCCCCACTCTGAGAAAGAAAGACCAGGTTTCGAATCTTGGCGACTTCCATAGACCCTCCTCAGAGAAGATTTGCCCTAAGGGAGGCTAGCGCAATTCATTCTCAAATGTCAAGAAATTGTGTTGGTCCGGTACTTTGGCCTAGAAAGGATCTCTAAAACTGGCCACCTATCCTGAAGTTCCAGTTGCTCTTGTCTTCGCCTTCCTTGGTGTCGATGTTGTAACCCCATTCAATCCGCAGGGGCCCCATCGGAGAGAGCCAACGAATACCTAGCCCTACACTCTTGCGCACGTCAGAAAAACGCCAACCTTGATCGCTTCCCCAGACATTACCCATGTCAAAAAAGACCACCCCTTTGAGCCCCATGCTTTTGACCAGGGGAAAAATGAGTTCGTTTTGGATAAAGAACATCTTTTCTCCACCGATCCTCTCTCCGGTATCAGGGTCAATGGGGCTGATGTCTCCGTAACGATAACCTCTCACCGAGTCGATACCGCCGAGATAAAACTTTTCAAAGACCGGAAGCTTGCCTCCCTGCCCTTCTGTTACGTAACCGAGCCCCAGACGTACGTGTCCGGTGACCTGCCAAAGGGTGGGGAAATAGATGCCACCGGTAAAAGTGATCTTCTCAAAGGCACTGTCTCCTCCCAGGAAACCACCTGCGTGTTCGTAGGCCAGGGTAACAACGGTACCTCGTGTAGGATCAAAGAAATGGTTGCGGGTGTCCCTGGTGAAACCGAGTTCCAAAGCGCTAGTAACGTGAATGTCCTTGGACTCCAGAATGATCGGTGAGGTGTAGTAGCTATAGTCCGTAAGGTTGGAATCATCGTAACGATAGCCCAGGAAAACGCGAGTGTTCGGAGTCAAAAGATACCCAAAGCGAATTCCCCCGCCCTGGCTATTACGGGTATAGTCGTCATATTCCCTTTCCCAATCGTAAAGGTTGAGGGTGAGAGAAAGTTTGGTGTCCCGGAAATAGGGCTCGGTAAAAGAGAGCGAGTAACGTGTTGTCCGCGCTCCAAAGAGACCCTGAAAAGAAAGGATCTGGCCTTTACCAAAGAGATTCCGCTGGGAAACTTCTCCCATGAGGATGAGTTTGTCCACCGAGCTGTAACCCGCCCCGATGCTGAAGGTCCCGGTGGGGCGCTCTTTGACCTTGACCTTAACGTCCATTTGATCTTCGCGAACGCCTTTTTCCGTAGAAATACTCACGTCGTCGAAATAGCCCAACCGACGTACCCGATCCTGACTCCGTTTTAGTCTGGTCGCTGAAAAGGGCCTCTGTTCCACGATCAGGAGCTCTCGCCGAATGACTTTGTCGCGGGTGCGAGTGTTACCCTCGATTTCGATCCGGTTCACGTAAACAAGTGGGCCTTTGTCCACCTTGAGGACAATATCCACGGTGTGGGTCTTTTCGTCCTTTTTGATTTCCGGAAAGACTTCAGCATAAGCGTAACCCTTGTCTGCAAACAGATCCGTAATCTTCATGATGTCGCGTCTCAAGACCTCGCGACTGAAGACCTTGGCCTTCCTGATTTCAAGCTGCTTCAAGAGATATTGCTTGTCTTTGAAGAGGTCTTGGACGATATCCACTCGTCCCACTCTGTATTGGGGACCTTCTTCGATAGGAATGGTGATGTAGATCCAGCGCCCCTCCTGCTTAATCCGGGGTTCTCCTACCCGTACGTCGATGTAACCATGGTTTTGATAAAATGAGACGATCTTTCCGAGATCTCGATAGAGCCCCCCGTAGCTATAGACTCCGGGTTCCACCCCTCCGCCTGAGAAGAAAGATTTGATCTTCTTTACCCAAGAAAAGGCCGATTTTTCGCTTATTTCCAGTAAATCCTTCAATTCTTCGTCAGAAAAGGCCCGATTCCCCTCAAATTCGATCTTCTTGATGTAGACCTTCTCTCCCTCCTTAATATGAAAGACCACCTCTACTTCGTGAGGTCCCAGAGGCCTGACCTCTGGGACCACTTTGGTATCGTAGTACCCTCTTTCTTTGTAAAGGAGCGAGATCCTCTCAGCGGCTTCGTTTACCTTGTTCAGGTTGAGAATGGTATAAGGTTTTAGTTCGGAAATCTTTTCGAGATCGCTCTTTTTGATGGCCTTATTCCCTTGGTAAACGATTCGTTTGACTACCGGCTTTTCTCGTACGATATAAGTAACCACCAACCCCTGGGGAGTCTCTTCAAGGTCTGCTCTCACATCGTCAAAATAACCGAGTTTGAAGATGCTTTTGAGATCTTCCCGCAACACCCGGGGGTCAAAGACGTCTCCGGGTTTGAGTTTGACGACTGACAAGATGGCCTCTTCGTCCATGCGCACATTGCCTTTCACCCGCACCGCTGTCACTAGTTCTCTAGAAAGAAGGGTCCTGAGCAAGACCTCGGCGGTCTTCTTCTCAAGGGAGGACCAGTCGTTTAAAGACCCCACGGTATAGGCCCGTTTGACTATTCCATCCGAACAATCTGCCAAACGCAAATCAACACTCACACGCTGGCCAAAGGCGTTGATGGTCCCCCAGATCACCGCAGCTAGATGGCGTTTTCGACAAAGGTTTAAGGCCTTCTCCTGGGTCATTTCCTCTGGCAGAGGACCAAGTATCTCTTTGGCCTTCATGACCGGTACCACCGGTACCCTTTCCCGGGCGAGGATCATCTCCAGCCGTCTCGGAAAGCCTTTGGCTAACACCTTCACATCCTGAGGACCATTGACCTTGAAAGGAAAGATGAGCACAGGCCGAAGCCGGCCCACCGCAGCCATGGCCTGAGCAGCCATCAAAAATAGCAGACAAAAAAAGAGCAAAAACCTTTTCATGAACGTTCGTCGCGGCTCCAAGGCCAGGGTTTGTCGGGGGAAAGTTCGACCACCCGTCCGTCAGAAAGTCCTAAAACGCGTTCCATCATCGCTGCCAATTCCGGGTTGTGCGTTACAATCACCAAGGTCGTAGCATAGCTTCGATTGATCTGCAAAAGGAGATTGGCCACCTCGCGCGCGGTGCGCACGTCGAGATTCCCCGTAGGTTCATCAGCCAAAATGATCGGAGGACGCATGACCAGGGCCCTGGCAATGGCTACCCGCTGACGCTCTCCTCCCGAAAGCTCTCCCACCCGATGACTCAATCGACGCCCGAGTCCAACTTGTTCGAGCACCGTGGTGGCCATCTTCTGGGCCTCTGGTGTGGAATAACCAGCAATAAGGGCTGGGAGCATGACGTTTTCCAAAGCGTTGAACTCCGGCAAAAGATGATGAAACTGGAAGACAAAACCGATCTTTTGATTTCTGAAACGTGAAAGCTCTGGATCAGAGAGAGAAAAAGTCTCTTGACCGAAATGGCGCACCTGACCGCTGGTGGGACGATCCAGGGTGCCCAGAATATGAAGCAAGGTACTCTTCCCCGAACCACTCGGGCCAACGATGGCCACCCGCTCCCCCTCGGAAATGACAAATTCCACCCCTCGCAAGACCTCCACTCTCCCTGCTCCTTCGCCATAGACCTTGGTCAGCCCTCGCACTTCGATAGCTGGCTTAGCCATAACGCAAGACCTCCGCTGGGGGGAGCTTGGCCGCTTGGCGTGCCGGATAGATAGTGGCCAAGAGGGCGAGAACCAGGGCAGAAAAAGCGATCAAAGAGACGTCAAAGGGTTCTACCAGAACCGGAAGCCGATCTACGTAGTAGATGTCACTTGGTAGCTTCACAATGGGGTATTTAGAAATAAGGGAACAGAGAAGAAGACCTCCTGAGACCCCACTTAACGTCCCCAAAAATCCGAGCAAAAAACCTGTGAGCATAAAGATCCGAAGCACACTTCGGTCGCAAACTCCCATAGACTTCAAGATGGCAATGTCCGCCCTCTTCTCCCCTACCAACATGATGAGGGCAGCCACGATATTAAAGGCCGCCACCAAGACGATGAGGGTCAAGATGATAAACATGGCGGCCTTTTCGAGTTTAAGGGCCGAGAAGAGGTTGGCGTTCATACGGTGCCAGTCAATCACCCAGTAGGGGAAACCCAGCCTCTTGGCGAGAGCCTCGGCAAACTCTTGCGCCGCTAAGGGATCATTCAATCGCACCTCAAGATAGGATATTCCTTGCTTGAGACCTGCCAAACGCTGAGCCAGCCCCAATGGTACAAAACTAAGGTTGGCATCGAATTCGTATAGGCCGGTTTCAAAAAGACCCACCACTTCTAGGGTCTTGATCCTGGGTAAAAAACCAAAGGGCGTAGAACGTCCCTCCGGGAGGATGAGACGCACCCGATCTCCCACCCCCACCCCCAAGTTGCGGGCCAAACGCCAACCCAGGATAATTTTATCTTCGGCATCTTCCAGCAAGAGGAGGCTTCCTTCGCGCATCTTGAGACTGGAGAAGACCTGCTGGGCCTCTTTGCCAGGCACCCCTCTGATAACCACACCAGCCTGACCTCCAGAAGAAGAAAGAAGCCCTTGAAGATTGACGCACGGCAAAACCGCCACCGCCCGAATCTCCCCTTCACCCTTTAGACGGGCCCAAAGACCAGAAAGTCCTTTTTTCCTGACACGGAGAGAAAGGATCTTTTCTGTTACCGAACGATATTCCAGAAAATCGCCCCCAAGACGCTCAACGATAAGGTGGGAATTGATGCCAATGAGGCGGTCTCGCAGCTCTTTCTGAAAACCCGCCATCACGGCGATGACCACGATGAGGGCACACACCCCTATTGCTACCCCCACCGTGGCCATCACCGCGATGAAAGAGGTGAAACGATGCTTCTTGCGAGAGAAAAGAAAGCGCAGGGCAATGAACCATTCGAAGCGTTTCATAGATCACTTTTCTGGGCGCAAGTGAGGAAAGAGGATCACCTCCCTGATGGAGGGAGAATCCGTAAACAACATGACCACTCGATCAATACCTATCCCCTCTCCAGCCGCTGGCGGCATACCGTGTTCCAAGGCCATGATGAAGTCTTCGTCTATCTCAGGATGGATCTCGGGATCGTCTTCCAATCGCCTGCGAATCTGTTCCTCAAAACGGGCCCGCTGATCCCGCGGATCGTTGAGTTCTGAAAAGGCGTTGGCGATCTCCCGCCCGGCAATGAAAAGCTCGAAACGGTCTGCTACCGAAGGATCTTCCTCGTTACGCCTGGCCAGAGGAGAGATGTCCACTGGAAAGGCCACAATAAAAGTGGGTTGTACAAGTTTCGGCTCCACCAGGGCGTCAAATAGTTTGGCCCAAAGCTTACCCAGCACCTGTTCCCTTTCGTCGATCTTGATTTCTTTCTCTCTGGCAAAGGCCAGGACTCTTTCACGGGAATCGAGCACCTCCTCTGGTACCCCGCCGATCTCTATGAGAGACTGCTTGAAACCTACACGGGGCCAAGGAGGGGTGAAGTCTATCTCCTGGCCCTGATAGATGACCTTCGAACCGCCAGTCAATTCCCGACAAAGCCCCAAAAAGAGCTCTTCGGTGCGTAACATGAGGTCTTCGTAAGTGGCGTAAGCTTCGTAAAATTCAAGCATTGTAAATTCTGGATTGTGTTGCACACTAACTCCCTCGTTGCGAAAATTGCGGTTGAGTTCAAAGACCCGTTCAAACCCTCCGACCAGAAGTCTTTTCAAATAAAGTTCGGGAGCAATACGAAGATAAAGTTCCCTTTCCAGCGCATGATGATAGGTTTTAAAAGGACGGGCCGTAGCACCACCTGGAATAACTTGCATCATGGGGGTTTCTACCTCTAAAAAACCCTGTGAGGAAAAATAATTTCGAAAGTATTGGACAATTCGACTCCTTGTGCGAAAAATCTCTCGCACCCGCTCGTTCATAATGAGATCCAGATAACGTCGCCGATAACGCAACTCCACGTCCTGGAGCCCGTGATACTTCTCAGGCAGAGGACGGAAGGCCTTAGTCACCAGACGGACACTTTTGGCCAGGATGGTGAGCTCACCGGTTTTGGTCCGAAAGAGGGGGCCCTCTACTCCGATGATGTCTCCCAAGTCGAAGTACTTTTTGAAAAGCTTGAAGGTTTCCGGACCCAATTCGTCACGTTTGAAAAAGACCTGAATACGCCCGGTCTCGTCCTGAAGATGGGCAAAAACCGCCTTACCAAAGTCGCGCCGGGCCATGAGCCGTCCAGCAACCCTAAAGGGTTCCTTGAGGCGGGCTAGCTCTTCGTCAGAATAATGACCAAAGATCTCATGTATCACCCCTGCCCGATCTGTAGGACGAAAATCGTTCGGGAAAAGGGGTATCCCCAAGGCCTCGAGTTCTTCGGCCTTCTTACGCCGGGCCAGTAAAACGGCACTTTCTTCGCTCACCAGCAACCTCCTCAAAAGGGGGAATTTTCGGCTAAGGCAGCATAATCTTGCCCTGCCCAGATCTCAAGCGGTTTCCTTCAGCTTAAGGAGGCGCTCTAGTTCTTCGCCTTCGAGAGTTTCCTTTTCAAGGAGGGTGCGGGCTAGCTCTTCCAGACGCTGGCGGTGTCTTTCAAGGGTTTCCTTGGCGCGCTGATAGGATTCCTGGATAATCTTGGCCACCTCGGCGTCTATGAGACGAGCGGTCTCGTCGCTGATGTCCTCCCGATGTCTGAGGAAGGGTTCAAGAAAGAGACTCTCACGACGACGAAAAGTTTGAGGGCCAAGTCTTTCACTCATTCCATAATCCATGACCATGGCCCTTGCGATCTCAGTGGCCTTTTCGAGGTCGTTCTGGGCCCCGGTAGAAACCTCTCCGTAAACCACCTCTTCTGCCGCACGCCCCCCCAAAAGGACGGCCAGCTTGTCCAAGAGTTCCGAACGAGTCATGAGATAACGGTCCTCAGTGGGGAGCTGGAGAGTGTAACCCAGAGCGGCCATCCCCCGGGGGACAATACTGATTCGATGCACCGGGTCGGCGTGTGGCATGGCTGAAGCTACCAAGGCGTGCCCTGCCTCATGATAGGCCACCCGTTCTTTCTCCTGGCTTGAAATATAGCGGTTTTTCTTCTGCAAACCAGCGATTACACGATCCACAGCCTCTTCAAAATCTTCCATTTCGACCCATTTCTTGTTCTTACGAGCTGCCAGCAAGGCTGCTTCGTTGACCACGTTGGCCAGATCAGCCCCTACCATGCCCGGAGTGCGAGCGGCGATGACCTTTAGATCCACGTCAGGAGCCAGTTTGACGTGACGGGTGTGAACCCGGAGGATGGCTTCCCTTCCCTTGAGATCCGGGCGATCCACCACTATGTGGCGGTCAAAACGTCCCGGACGCAAAAGAGCTGGATCAAGGATTTCTGGCCGGTTGGTAGCCGCCATGATAATAACACCCTTCTTAGAATCGAAACCATCCATTTCCGTGAGGAGCTGGGCCAACGTCTGCTCCCTTTCGTCCACTCCGGAGACCGGAGAAACCCCGCGCACCTTGCCCAAGGCGTCGATCTCATCGATGAAGATGATGCAGGGTGCCTTCTCCTCCGCGGTCTTGAAAAGGTCGCGCACCCGGGCCGCTCCTACCCCCACGAAAAGCTCCACAAACGAGGAACCAGAGATGGAAATAAAGGGCACTCCGGCCTCGCCAGCTACCGCTTTGGCTAGAAGGGTCTTTCCTGTCCCCGGAGGACCGACCAGAAGGACCCCTTTGGGGATCTTCCCCCCCAAGGCCGTAAATTTTTGGGGATTTTTCAAAAATTCTATGATCTGTTTGAGCTCTTCCACGGCCTCGTCCACCCCGGCCACGTCTTTGAAGGTGACATCGATCTCATCTTGCACGTAAATGCGGGCCTTGCTCTTGGCCACCCCCATGAGACCGCCTTCGGGAGGCCCGAAACGCTTCATCAGGATGATCCACAGAGCCAGGAAAAAGACAAGCGGAAGCACCCAGGAAAGGACTTCTTTGAGCCAGGAAGCCTCTTTGGCAGCCTCGTATTGCACGCCTTTTTCATCCAGGAGCTTGATGAGATCCGGATCATTGAGGCGGGTGGTATAGAAATGCTGGCTCACTAGCTTGACTTGTTGGCCCCGCAGCTTACTCAGCACCTCTGATGCCCCGGGCTTCAACTCTCCCTCGATGTAATTCTCTCCAATAACGAGATCATCTACCAAACCGTCTTTCAGTAGGGTTCGAAACTCACTATAAGTGAGGGTCTCTTTGGGGGTGAAACGGGCCATTTGTAGGAAAAAAAAGACCACGAGGAGAAAAAGAAGAAGGTACCAGCCGTATTTGTTGTCGAAACGTTTAGGTGGCTTAAACTTTTCTTTGGCCCCCATCTAGTACCCCATAGATGCTGCCCCCTCATTGTCTCCAAGGTTCACCAACCCGCAGCGAGGGGGTCTCGACCTAACGATAAGTAGCCTCTTTGAGGGAACGAACGAACTCTTTAACTTCTTTCAACAGACGGCTAGGCTCTTCGGCAAAGCGGGCGATCACCCTGACAATAGCACTACCTACCACGATGGCATCAGCAAAGGGAGCCAGTCCTTTTACTTGAGAGGGCCTAGAAATACCAAAACCCACAGCTACTGGAACCGGAGAGAGTTCCCGGGCCAGATCAAGCTTCAAGGCTAGGTCTTCAGGCAGACGGTCTCGTTCACCGGTGATTCCAGTAATCGAGACGTAATAAAGGAAACCCGAACTGGCCTTGGCGATCTGTTTAAGGCGCTCGGGCGGGGTGGTGGGAGCAGCCAGCATCACCACCGCCAGCCCCTTGGCCTCCGCTGCTTTTCGCCACTCTCTGGCCTCTTCCAGAGGAAGATCAGGAATGATGGCCCCGTCTAAACCCGCCTTTCGAGCCTCTTTGGCGAAACGCCTTAGACCAAAACGAAAGAAAGGATTGAGATAGCCCATCATCACTACCGGGGTAGTAAAACCAGATCGTCGCATTCGGGCTAACATGGCCAGAAATCCCGGGATAGTGGGCTGGTGACGTAGGGCCCGTTGAGCGGCTTCTTGGATGGTGGGGCCGTCAGCCAATGGATCTGAGAAAGGAAAGCCTAGTTCTATGACCTGGGCCCCGGCTTCTGCCAGGGTCCAGAGGAGATCTTCGGTCAAAGAGGGATCAGGATCTGCTCCTTCGATGAAGGGAATGAGGGCTGCTTCCCCCCGTTCGTTGGCCTGTCTAATGGCCTCCTCTACCGCTTGGGCCCCCCTAAGCACGTGCCTTCTCCTTGAGATATTCCCTCACCCCTGCGACGTCTTTGTCACCCCGACCTGAAAGATTGATCACCACGATGGTCCCCTCAGGCAAACGGTCGGCTATTTTCACCAGATAGGCCACCGCATGAGCGCTCTCCAGGGCTGGAATGATACCTTCTGTTTCTGAGAGCAACCGAAAAGCCGCCAGGGCCTCTTCGTCATCTACCGCCACGTATTCTACCCGTCCGGTCTCCTTGAGATAGGCGTGCTCCGGTCCCACCCCCGGGTAATCGAGCCCAGGGGCAATGGAATGGGCCCCTTTAATTTGACCCACGTTATCTTGGAGAAGATATGTCATCATACCGTGTAAAATTCCAGGCTCTCCCACCGTAAGAGTGGCGGAATGATGTTCGCTCTCAAGCCCCTGTCCTGCAGCTTCTACCCCGATCATCTTGACCATTTGATCTTTCACAAAAGGATAGAAAAAACCCATGGCATTTGAACCACCGCCCACACAGGCGAGGATCACATCTGGCAGGCGCCCTTCGGCCTTTAAAATCTGACGCCGGGTCTCGCGCCCGATGACGCTCTGAAAGTCCCGCACCATCATGGGGTAAGGATGAGGTCCTACCACGGACCCGATAACATAATGGGTGGTCTCCACGTTGGTGACCCAATCCCGAATGGCTTCGTTGATGGCGTCCTTGAGAGTCTGGGTGCCGGAATGTACAGGCACCACCTTGGCCCCCAGAAGTTCCATCCGGAAGACATTCATCTCTTGGCGCACGGTATCCTTGGCCCCCATGTACACGAGGCACTCCAGACCCATAAGAGCTGCTGCCGTGGCCGTGGCCACCCCGTGCTGGCCTGCCCCGGTCTCCGCGATAATACGCCTTTTTCCCATTCGCTTGGCCAGCAATACCTGGCCCAGAGTGTTGTTAATCTTGTGGGCCCCGGTGTGAGTGAGATCCTCACGTTTGAGATAAATGCGAAGATGTCCTCCCAAACTCGCAGAGAGTTTCTCGGCCCGATAGAGAGGAGTGGGACGCCCTACATAGGTCTCCAGGTAAAACCTCAACTCTCGTTTGAAATCCGGATCCTTTTTAAAACGGCGGTAGGCTTCCTCAAGTTGGAGGAGAGCCGGCATCAAAGTCTCTGGAACATAACGCCCACCAAAAGGGCCAAAGTGTCCTCGTTTGTCTGGAAGGGCCATCTCTCTCCCCAAAGCTCTGTCTCGCTGAAACTACTCTACCCCATCTTTTTTTACAAGCTCTTCTTGGGCCTCGCGCATGAATTCGCGCTCCACTAGGAGCAGGACCAGTTCCCCGAGTTCCGTGAGTCTGGCCTCCACTCGCTCCAAACGCGCTACAAAGAAATTGTAAGCCATGCTGGCGGGTATCGCGGCGAAAAGACCCAGGGCTGTAGCTACTAAAGCTTCGGCTATACCAGGGGCCACCGTGGCCAGACTGGCGCTGCCTTTGAGACCTATCCGGTGAAAGGCAGACATGATACCCCACACGGTGCCGAAAAGACCTATGAAAGGAGAACTATTGCCTGCCACCGCCAAAAAGGCTAGATAACGGCGCAGCTTGAGCAATTCACGCTCCCTTACCACCGCTAGGTAGCGGGTAAGCCTTTTGGTAAACATCTCAAGCCAAAGGGCAAAGAGGCTCTTGTCCTGGGGAAGCAGTCCTTCGGCTCGCAAACGGGCCACCTCAACTAGCACGGCCCGGGTGAGCTCTCCACCTGGTAGATGACGAAACTTCTTAATCCGTGAGGTAAACTCTGCCAAGGAACTGCCCTTCTCCGCCAAAAGAGACAGTTCCGAAAGACCGGATTCCGCCCGACGAAACTCACGCCATTTGAGAAAGATCACCGCCCAGGTGAAGACCGAAAGGCTCAAGAGCACCAGAAGGGTGAATTTGGCCACCGGACCAGCATGAAAGACCAGAGCTATCAAGTTCAAGGGTTTTCCTCCCAGAGGAAGTCTTCGGGAAACGTTTTAATAAAGCCTTTCTTTACCGCAAACTCAAGCAGAGATCGCACCGCCCCACGGCCTTCTTCCCCCAAATCTTCGGTAAATCGGTTGACAAAAATCTCGATGTGGCGCCTGATGACCCCTTCTTCCATTTCCCTGGCGTGAGCCCGCACCCAAGAGGCCACCGCCTCATAGTCTTGTTGAGCTAGGCTCAAACTCTGGCGGAGATCAAGAAGGACGTCCCTCTTGACCTCAGAAGGGAGGTCTCGTTTGACGAAAATACCTCCCAGGGGGATAGGGGCCCCAGTCTCCTCTTCCCAGAAGGCTCCCAAGTCTTTGAGGAGCTTGAGCCCCCTCTTGGCGTATACGAAACGCCCCTCGTGGATAAGGACACCCGCTGGCACCTGCCCCCGCTCTACCGCTGGCAAGATCTGATCATAGCGCATCTCAACCACCGGAACTTCCGGATCATAAAGCCTCAAGAGAAAGGTGGCTGTAGTGAACCGGCCTGGGACTGCTACAGGACCTGAAAGGGGCTTTTCTTCCCTGGCGACCAGGACCGGTCCACAACCAAAACCCAAAGCCGCGCCTACGGGCAAAAGCTGATAACGATCAAGGAGGTATACGAAGGCGGCAAAGGAAAGCTTGCTTATCGGAAGGGGTTCTCTCATAGCCCGCTGATTCAGGGCCTCGACATCTTCGATAAGGGGTTGGTATCGCCTTCTGGCTGGGAAGAGCCCCAACACCAGGGGACCAAAAAGAAAGGTGTCATTGGGACAAGGGGAAAATCCGAGTCTCAAAACTTCTTCACCAGGCATAACAGGGCCTCGGTCACTCTTTCCAAAGCCTCTTCGATCTGCCAGGGCCGCTCGGGCTGGGTGAGGAGATTACTCACAGCCCTTATTTCGAAAAGGGGAAGACCGAACTCCTGGGCTGCCCGGGCCACCGCAAACCCTTCCATGTTTTCCACCAAAGCGCCACGATAACGGGTTGCCAGGAACTCCGCCCGCACTGGATCACGAGTGGCACAACAGACCGTAACAAAGGGACCGTAGTTCACTTCAAAGTCCTCTTCTTCCAGAATAGAAAGGGCCTTCTCTACCAGGGGATGATGTAAGGGACACTCTTTGTCTATCGGAAGCGCCTCACTGAAGTCTGTCTCAATGAATTGATAGCAAACCCCAAGGTCTCCAAAGAATTCGCAGCTGGCCACCGCCAAATCGCCGACCTCAAGTCCCGATCTCGGATAGGCCCCTCCGATCCCCGTGAGCACCACTGGTCCCCGACGGTGTTCCTGCAGGAGCAAAACACTTCGGAGAGCCGCCTCCACTGGCCCCATACCTATTATAGAGACCTCAAGACCCTTTTCACGCAAAGGTCGGGCCTCAAGCTCTGTTGGAACTAAAACAAGCATCTCACACCCCTCAGGTTAGGAAGACCCGGTATCTATCACAATGGTCCCGGCTAGATGATCGTGCAAACAACGGCGATCAGATCGAAAGATGAAAAGGGCGTTTACCAGCCCGAGGAGAGTACCAAAAAGAGGGATCAATCCCAGGAGCCCCAAGAAAAGATAGCGGTATATAAAAAGGCGCCAAAAAGGTAAAAGGTTTCCTTCTAGATCTACGATTCGCATTCCGAGAAGCCTTTTGGCCACGGTTTGACCTTCACGGGCCAGCAGATACCCATTGACCGCCATAAACACCGCCAGTCCCGCCAGGAAGAGGAAAAAGTGTTCCCCTAGGGTAAGATAAGGATTGGTCTCCAGGCGTTTAAAGACTCCTCCTAACCAAAACAGGGGAAAAGAGACCAACAGACACAAGAGGCTGTCGATCAAAGCCCCCACAAACCTTTTGGAACGACTGGCCAGCTTCAATTCAGTCATGGTTCAGGCCTTGGCAATCATAGCTCTCATGAGATCGGCGGCGTTTTCCGTGTGACCAGAGATATCACAAATAAACTCGGTCAAACGCAGGAGATGGTAGATGGACAGGGCGTCGAGATCCAAGTTGAAGATCTCTCGTTTGAGTTCCGTAGCCAGAACATCACTTTCATGTTCTCTGGTGCGGATGGTTCGAACCACCTGCTTGGCTTCTTCTCGGGCCTTTTCGTCCGCCGTGGAGAGATAGGCCCGGGCCTTTTCAATGAGAGGGACCAAGAACTGAGAAGTTTCGACGTTTTTTTCCGCCAGTACCAACATCTTCTCGGCCAAGGGGCGTCCCACGGGGGTGCGCCGAAAAGTGAGCCACTTGAGGATGTCCTCAATGGCATCAGCCACGGCATCTTGCTCTTTTAGGTAGAGAAAGAGCTCAAACTTGTCTACCGGCATGATAATGCCGTGGGGTAGATGGCCTCTAATGTTCTGTTTGATTCGATCCGCTTCCCGCTCGATGCGTACGATTTCCTCAGAAATCTTTTGACACCGGTCGTAGTCTTGTTCGAAATAGGCCCTCAGAGCCTCGGGTAAGAGCTCGGTACAGGCCAAGACGTGACGGGCGTGGTTTTCGAGACATTCGAAGAGTTGCCGCCTCGGTCGAGGGGGCTCTACGCTCACCGGTTCAATCTCTCTTTCTTCACAAATATCCTGGTGTTTGACTATGCGACCTTCAACCAGGTAGATGACCTCTTCTGCGATGTTGGTCGCCAAATCCGCCACCCTTTCCAGATTTTGGGCCACGATAATGTAGTCGATTCCGATACGGATGATACGTGGGTTCCTTTCCAAACATTCGATGACCCGCTCGATGACCAGCTTTTTATAATTGTCTACTTTTTCGTCCCGCAGACAGATTTCACAGGCCTTGGCCGTGTCTTGGGTAACAAAGGCGTCCAGGGCACCATCGAGCATTCCCAAAGCTTCCCGAGCCATGTCCTTAAGATCCACCGGACAGGTAAAGACCTGCTGACTCTGGGAGAGGTCCAAGACCCGTTCTGCGATGTTCACCGCTTGATCTCCCAGACGTTCCAGGTCGCGAATCATGCTCATGGCCGAGGTGATAAAACGTAGATCTCCGGCCAAGGGGTGGTGGAGGGCCAAAGTCTTCAGACAGAAGAGAAGGATCTCGTTCTCAATGGCATCGATCTTTTCATCCTGTTCGATAACCCGCTTCGCCAGATCCGGGTCACGCTCTTCAAAAGCCTTGACCGCCGTGCGGACGGATTCCACCACCAAACGACACATCTCTAGCAGATAACGTTTTATTTCCTGCAAGTCCCTTTGTAAGAGGACGTTCATTTCCCCTCTCCTTAGCTAAATTTTCCGGTAAGGTACTCTTCAGTGCGTGGATCTTTGGGATTGGTGAAGACCTCAGCGGTGGGACCAAATTCGATCAACTCTCCCAAATAGAAAAAAGCCGTATAATCTGAAATTCTTCCGGCTTGCGGCATATTATGGGTAACAATAACGATTGTAACCGTGTTTTTGAGTTCCACAATAAGATTTTCTATCTGAAGGGTGGCCTTAGGGTCAAGGGCTGAGGTTGGTTCGTCCATCAGGAGAACTTCGGGATTGACCGCCAAGGCCCGGGCAATACACAAACGTTGTTGTTGGCCTCCAGAAAGAAAGGTGCCGCGACGATGGAGCACGTCTTTGACTTCCTCCCAAAGGGCCGCCTTTCGTAAGGCATCTTCTACGATGCGGTCGGCTTCTTCTCTCTTCAATCGAATTCCAAGAAGCTTGTAGCCCGCCAACACGTTTTCGTAAATAGTCATGGTGGGAAAGGGATTGGGGCGCTGGAAGACCATCCCCACCCGTCGCCGCACCACGATGGGGTCCATCTCCAAGATGTCTTCGTCTCGGAGATAGACCTTCCCCGTGATCCTGGCCCCAGGAGTCAACTCGTGGAGACGGTTGAGACATCGGATGAAGGTCGTCTTGCCACAACCCGAGGGACCCATCACCGCCGTGACCTGATGTTGCGGGATTTGGACCGTAACATGTTTAATGGCCATGAAATCGCCGTAATAAGCACAAAGATCTTCGGTGCGGAAGATGGGGTATGCGATCTTCATCCCTCACCTCTACTTCTCGCCGGCGATTTTACGAGCAAGGACCCGAGAGACCACGTTTAGTCCTAGCACCATGAGTACCAGCACCAGAGAAGCCCCCCAGGCCTGGCGCCACCAATCCTCGTATGGACTCATGGCGTAATTGAAGATGACCAAAGGCAAAGCATTCATAGGTTCCAAAGGGTTCCAGGTCATGAACTGATTACCAAAGGCCGTAAAGAGAAGGGGAGCCGTCTCACCAGCGATACGTGCCACGGCGATGAGAATGCCCGTACTCACCCCCACCATGCCGGTGGGCAAGACCACTTTGAGCACCGTCCGCCAATAGGGTACTCCCAGGGCCAGGGAAGCCTCTCGCAAAATGTCCGGCACCAGGCGCAAGACCTCTTCGGTGGTCCGTACCACCACGGGGATCATCATCAAGGCCAAGGCCACACTGCCGGAGAGGGCGGAAAAATGTCCCAGAGGCTTCACCACCCAGGCGTAGGCAACAATTCCGATAACAATGGAAGGAACACCCTGGAGCACATCCGCGCAGACCCGGATCACCTCTGATAGCCTTCCGGCACGACCATATTCCGAAAGGTAGATACCTGCCATCACCGAAATGGGAACCCCGATGAGGGTGGCCAGACCCACGAGGATGATGGTCCCCACAATGGCATTGGCGATCCCGCCTCCTGACTCTCCGGGAGGAGCGGGCAAATGGAGGAAAAAATCCAGAGAAAGGCTTGAAAGCCCCTCCTTGAAAAGCTGAAAAAGAATGAGAAACAGCGGCACCGCTGGCAGAAGGGCCAACACAGTAATGATGGTGAGTACTATCTGGTTTTTCCAACGACGCCAATTTTCCCGAGCCGGATAAGAGGCATTCATTGTACTTTTGTCTTGATGATCACTAAACGGGCGATCAGATTAACCACCACGGTGATCACAAAGAGAAGAAGACCGATTTCCACCAAGGCAGCTAAGTGGACATCTTCGGTGGCCTCGGTGAATTCGTTGGCAATGACGCTGGCCATGGTATTGGCCAGGTCCCAGAGGCTGTGAGGCATGGCTGAGCGGTTTCCGATCACCATGGTCACGGCCATAGTCTCACCAAGTGCTCGCCCTAGGGCCAGTACGATACCGGCCAGGATACCAGACCGCGCGTAAGGCAAAACAACGTGACGGATGGTCTCCCAGCGGGTGGCACCAAGGCCATAGGCAGCCTCTTTCAAATCTGATGGCACGAGACGGATGACGTCCCGCGCCACAGACATGGCGTATGGCAAAATCATTACTGCCAGAACCAGAGAGGCCGTGAAGAGACCCAGCCCATACGGAGGGGCCCCGATCTTCATCTGGAAATAACGCACCGTTGGAACCAGATAGAACAAGGCCCAAAGACCGTAGATCACCGAAGGGATGCCTGCCAGGAGTTCAATGATAAAGGAGACCGGATTGGCAATCTTTGGAGGGGCCAATTCTCCCAAAAAAATGGCCCCCGCTAGGGCAAAGGGCGTGGCCATCACCAGAGCCAGGAGAGAGGTCACAAGAGTACCCACCAAAAAAGGCAGAGCGCCGAATTCCAGGGCAATGGGATCCCAGGTGGTCGACCAAAGAAAGCGGAGACCAAAGGCCTTGATCGCAGGCCAAGACTCTTCTACTAAGGTCACAAAGATACCCGCGACCAACAAAACCACCAAAAGACCCATACCACGGGCCAGATGCTTGAAAAGGGCATCGTAGCGGGCTTGATTTTTGAGGCGTTCTTCGTGCACGATTTCTTAATACCAGAGCCTGGTGTGGTTTTGGTTACATCTTTTTGACAAAATATCTCCCGAATGAACCTTGCAGCATCTCCAATTCGTGGCGAAAAAGGAGGCCTTATGAAAAGCACGGTCTATTTCGTGGACCTTAAGGTCGAGAATCGAAAGAGTCTTCTTGAAAAATTAGATAAGTTGTTGGCCCCTTTTGAACTACCCAAACGTTTCCGGTGTCAAAGTCTGGTGGGGATCAAGCTCCACTTCGGAGAAAGGGGTAACCTGGCTTATCTTCGACCCCAGTGGTTGCGACGCCTAGTAGAAATCCTCAAGGCCATCCCGGTGAAACCGTTCCTCACCGACACCAACACCCTTTACAAGGGGAGTCGTTCAGACGCCGTGGTACACCTTGAGACCGCCATCCTCAACGGCTTCGATTATGCAGTCGTCGGAGCTCCCTTGGTGATCGCAGACGGATTACGAGGCAACACCTATGAGCTGGTCCGACTAGATCTGCCCTTACTTCGTGAATTTTACGTGGCCAAAGAAATCTATCGCGCCGATGGTCTGATAGTGGTGAGCCATTTCAAAGGTCATGAACTTTCGGGTTTTGGTGGAGCCATCAAGAACATAGGTATGGGAGGAGCAGCTCGGAAGGGCAAACTCCAGCAACACTCCACCATCGCCCCCAAAGTCAACAAAAAGAGGTGTGCAGGTTGTGGTACCTGTCTGGAATATTGTCCCGTGGATGCTCCGGAATGGGTGGAAGGAGGTAAGAAGAAACGGATGCGCATCAATGAAAAGCGCTGCATCGGATGCGGAGAATGTATTGCGGTTTGCCCCGAAGGGGCCATCCAGGTGCAATGGAACGAACAAGCTATACCCTTCATGAAAAAGATGGCCGAGTATGCCCTGGCGGTACTATCCAACAAGAAAAATCGCTGCCTTTTTGTTACCTTTGTAACCAACGTCTCTCCGGCCTGTGACTGTTATCATTTCAATGATTATCCGGTGGTTCGGGATCTGGGTCTCCTGGCCTCTGAAGATCCAGTAGCCATCGACCAAGCTGCCGCGGATTTGGTAAACCAGGAACCTTCCCTGCCTGGAGCGAAGATCCAAGCGGCTGCCGGGGAGGACAAGTTCCGTGCCCTCTATCCGCAGGTGGACTGGTCGGTCCAGCTCCAGCACGCCGAGGAGATAGGTCTTGGAAGAAGGGCTTACGAATTGGTGAAACTATGAAACTTGCGGGAGACCGTACTCTGGGCCGACTGATAAAATGGCTTCGTATCCTGGGAATCCCGTGTGAGATGCTGCCGGTGCGCCATCCCGATGAGATACCCGGAGACGTACTCTTTCTCACGCGCAACCGGCGTTTGGCGTCTCCAAAGACTTTGGTGATCCTGCCTGATCGATTGGAAGAACAGCTTTCTTTTTTGTTCGTCCGGCAGCCTCAGCTGAAGAGGGAAATATCCCCTTTTAGCCTCTGTCTGCGATGTAACGCCTCTCTGGAAGAAATCTCCCGAGAGGAGGTCTTCGGCCTGGTACCAGATTTCATTTACCAAACCCACAACAAGTTTCGTAAGTGTCCTCGCTGTGGAAGGATTTACTGGCGAGGCAGCCATCCTAAAAGGATGCTCCGCAAGCTTGAAACTCTCTCCTTAATGCCCAAGGTAGGTGGGTAGGGTGATCTTGACCTCGGTTCCCTGCCCCGGTTCACTTTTGATTTCGATTGTACCTCGGTGTTCCTCAATAATCTGTTTTACGTAAGGGAGACCAAGCCCTGTCCGTTTTCCTTTGGTGGTGTAAAAGGGCTTGAAGATGTGGGCCATGATTTCTGGAGGGATACCGGGTCCTGTATCTTTCACTATTACAAAGGCCTTCCCTTTCTCCAGACCCGTTTCCACTTCGATACGGTCGCCCGGACCACAGGCTTCGATGGCGTTTCTCAAGATATGCACCACCGCCACCTTTATGAGCTGACCATGCCCCTTGAAAGGTAAAGGCCCCTCGCTGTATCTGGCCTTTAGCTCAACGCCCTTTTCCTCAGCTTCGGCCAGGACCAGATTTACCGCAGATTGGACCAGACGGTTCAGGTCTTCGGTCCGAAAAAGGGCCAACTGGCTCTCCATAAGATCTTCAAATTCCCGTACAATCTCTTCCAGTCGATCCACCTGTTCTAAAATGTGTCGGAATTTGTCTGCGAGTCTTTCGTCTCCCGGACACTCCTTAGCCAGCCGTCGAATAAGGCCCCCGATGACCATTACCGGATTGCGAACCCGGTGCGCAATGCGCAGAGCCAGTTCCGAGACCGTACGCTCCGAGACAATCTGCTCCAGGTCTCGATTAAGCTCCAGGATCTCTCGGCTCATGTGTTCCAGTTTTTCTCTTTCTCGATTGATGCGAAGACAAATTCGTTCCACGTCACGCATAAAGAGAGTGACCCCCACGATAAGCATGAAAGAAAGCGTATTTAAGGCCCCGATGTAAGGAGAAATGGCAAACCAGAGACCGGCTTCATGGAGCGCAAGAAGGACGTAACGCAAGATGTGTCCACCACCGCGGACAAAGGCGAAGACCATCAGAGTGCCACAGACCCAGCAGAGATAGCTGTAGCGTGGGTTGTTCGGATCAAGGGCGTGGATAGAAAGGGTCTTCTTGAAGGCCAGAAAGCCGAAGATCATCATTCCGATGGAACCGACAATGTCTACGGCACATATGATCCAAAGGGGCAAGGCTATCATTGACGCCCCTCACGAAGAAGGGTTTCTATTCGGCTTACGCCGCGATAGATGAGATAAAAGGCTGCTAGGGCAAATACGTTGTCGTTTTTGAGGACAAAGTAAAAAAATTCCGCCGGCCTTTCGATTAGAAGATGCCGATAACAATAGTGAAGCCCCTCCTGCCAACTAAAAAGGGCCTCTCTGACAGCTACATGAGTTAAAAGGTGTCCCAAGAAGGCCCACAGGTTCCAGAAGGCAAGACAATAAGCTGCCCAGCGCAGATGGTTCCAATGTGGTCTTTGGGATAGATGTGTAGTCTGGAGACGATAAGCAAATACCACCATAGCCCCGGCAAAAAAGAGATGGGCCAACTGGTGGGCGATGAACCCCTCCGGAGGGGGATGTTCCTGTAAGGCCCACCCTGGAGATGTCCAGACCAAGACCCAAAAAACCGCCCAGAAAAAATACCCTCTCTTCTTCATTTTCATCCCCTATTGAAAAGATTATAGGAGAGGAAGGATTTCAAAAGCAAGCAAAAGAAAATCAATTGCTTTCTGGACGAATGTGAGGAGCAGTCTCAGGGACTTTGAAGGGGGGTTTGAGATAGAGCCAGAGACTGGCCCGCAAATAGAAAGGAAACTGCTCCTGACCGAGACGATATTGACCTATTGGAATGACAGCCGATAGGAGCCACCAACCAGGATGCGGGAATGAAACCGTAAAGCCGCCTTGCTCATCGGTAAGAAGGTCGAGATACATAAGAGGAATATCTAGACGACCGTTTTCGTCTTGGGGCAATTCCTTGAGGGTGAGGTAAACCCCCGTGAAGGGGACCATTTGGAGGCGCACCCGGGAGGCCGGACGCCCTTCGAAGAAGACCCGGGCGGAAAAGGAAGTCCCAGCCATAAGACCATAAGGTCTGACCGAGGGGACGATCTCCACGCGCAAGCCCAGGGGTCGCGCCCAGCTCTTGGATTGTTCTACGTGAAGGGGGACTTTGACCCATTCTTCCCAAACCTCTGGAAGTCCAGATACCAGCGTCGGTTCGGAATGCAAAACCAAATAGTAATCCCCCGGGGTGTCGGGCACAAAGTGGGCTTGCCAAGCAAAACGTTTCTTGCCAGAGGCGTGATCTAAGATCTTGATCCGTCTCAACGCTACCAAACGCGGCTTTTTGTCTGGAGCGTAAATCAGGGCTTGAGGGGCCTTCAGATCATAAATAACGCCTTGAAAGGGTTCACTGCGAAAAAGATCCCAAATGACTTCTTCGCCTTTTAAGGCGTAGCCCTCTCCTTCCTGAATGGCGGTAAGGAAGAAGGCCTCACCAGAGGAAGACCAGAGTAGTAGAGAGCAAAGAATCAGCACCACCTTGCGAGACATCACGTAACAATATTCGGTAAGGGAGGCCAAAAGGTTCAGCCTTTTGACCTGGCGGCCAAAACTCGTTACATAAGGCTCGATGCTTGTGGTACGCAACTTGACCTCCGCCTACGGTCCGGTCTTGGCCCTCAAGAACGTCTCCCTACACGTGGGACGAGGAGAAATCGTCTGTCTCATTGGTGCCAATGGAGCCGGGAAAACCACCCTTATGCTCTCCATCATGGGAGTGGTCAAACCCAAAGCCGGGGAGATTATCTTGGAAGGGGAAGCTATCGCAGGAAAAGACCCTCCAGAGGTGGTAGCCCGCGGAATAAGTCTCGTACCAGAAGGGCGTCAAATATTTTATCCTCTTACAGTAGAGGAGAATCTCATCCTTGGGGCCTATCAGCGTCTGCGTCGAGAAACCAAAGAAACCATCCGGCACGACCTGGAACACGTCTATGAGCTCTTTCCGCGTCTGAAAGAAAGACGGAAACAAGTGGCTGGCACCCTATCTGGTGGGGAACAGCAGATGCTGGCCATCGGAAGGGCTTTCATGGCCAAACCCAAACTCCTCATGTTGGACGAACCCTCCCTCGGACTGGCTCCCAGGCTGGTGGATACTATCCTGGAGGCCATCTTGGCCCTCAATCAAGAAGGTCTTACCATTCTTTTGGTTGAACAAAACGCCCGCAAAGCCCTTGGCTTAGCTCACCGGGGCTATGTACTGGAAACCGGTCGCATTGTCCTACAGGGCAAGGCCCAAGATCTCCTGGCCGACGAAGATGTGCGACGAGCCTATCTGGGCCGGGATTACCGCCAATTCATCGACTAGGAGTGTCTATGGATATCAATAACCGAGTGGAATATCTCTCTTCGGAAGGCTGGCGTCAATGGCACCTAGAACTCCTTCAAAGCACTATCAACCGGGTTTATGAGCGGGTGCCTTTTTACCGCAAATTAATGGACGAAAAGGGCGTTCGCCCCGAAGACATTACCTCCCTTGAGGATCTGTACAAGCTCCCTTTCACCACCCGCGAACACCTGGCAGAAAACTACCCTTACGACCTCTTTGCAGTACCGTTAAGAGACATCGTACGTCTCCATACCTTTCCAGGGATATCCACCCCCATTGTCAAAGGTTTCACCCGGCGGGATCTCCTGGGTTTACGCCAGTTGACGGCTCGTTTCCTGACGACTTGCGGTGTAACATCTGAAGACATCGTACAAATTTGTCTTGATGCGGGAATGTCGATCTGGATCGAAGAACTGAAGGAAGGTGCTGAAGAACTGGGAGCCCTGGTCATTCCACCCGATCCGCAAAGTACCACCAATCGGTTACGCATCATGCGTGATTTTCGGACCTCCGTTCTCATCACAACACCTTCTTACGCCCTTTATCTGGCAGATGTCATGCGGGAAGAAGGACTCCGTCCTCCCAAAAGTCTTCGTCTGGTGATCTTGGTTGGAGAAGGATGCAAAGAGGAAGAGCGTCTGAGACTCGAACAACAGCTGGGAATCACCACCAAATTGGGTTACGGGATTACCGAAGCCGTAGGTCCGGGAATGGGTTACGAATGTGAAAAGCGCCAAGGCTATCACCTAGCGGTGGATTACTTCCTTCCCGAAATCATTGATCCCAAAACCGGGGAGCCGCTTCCTGCTGGGGAGACCGGAGAATTGGTCGTTACCACTCTAGCAGTCAAGGCCAACCCCCTCGTCCGTTTCCGGACCGGAGATCTTACCCGATTTTTACCCTCGCCCTGTGCCTGCGGGCGTACCACCCCCCGTATCGAACAGATTCAGGGGCAGGTGGATGGCCGGGTCTCAGTTCGAGGAATCAAGATCTCGTTACGTTACATCGAGGCCCTCTTGAAAGAAGCTTACGGACACGTTCCCCTCTATCTTTTGCGTATCAAGAGACCTCGTTATCTAGAAGAACTTGAACTCTGGGTTGCCATAAATCCCAGGCTTTTTGAACCCAGTATCTTGGGACTCCATCGTTTGGCTGCGGCCTTTGAGCGCCGCTTTGAAGAGACCTTTGGTTTGCCATGCCGCGTAAAACTAGTTGAAAAAGACCATCTGGAAGAGGTCTCCCACGGCCAGCAGGTCCTCTTCACCTAGTTTGAACCATTTTCAACTTGTCGGTAATCCTGGTGCGGACCCATTGGGGGTCGAACCATTCGATAGGATCCACAAAGACCCCTTGGACAATGGTGCCAAAGTGGAGATGGTCTCCACCTGCCAGACCAGTGGTGTCAGTGTAGGCGATGAGCTGTCCGCGCTTCACATGATCGCCTTTTGAGACCGTAAAACCCGCAAGATGGGCATAAAGAGTAAAAAGACCCAGGCCGTGATCGAGGATGATGGTGTTTCCATAGATGCCAAGGTAATCGGCAAACACCACCTCCCCTTCTGCCGCCGCTGGTACAGGAGAACCCGCCACTGAGGCCAGATCAATCCCAAGATGCGTGGCTTCTCCAATCTTTTGTCTGCCATAATAATAAGTACGCTGATCACCAAAAAGAGATCTCGTGGCCGAGCGCGGCAAGCGCAAAAGGGCTTTGGTCACGTAAAATTCCTTCAGATGAGACTCCCGACAAATTTTGGCAATTTCCTGATTGTTCCTGTGGCGCAAAGCGGTGTTTACGTAAATGAAGGCCTTGAGGAGGTTTTCATGGGGAATTTCAGGATACCTTTCCAAGAATTCGGGCATCTTCCTCTTGAGAAACCCGTCAGAGATTCGAATGACATCCCTTCGATAGCGTTTCCGTTTGAGATAGTACGGCACCGGTAGATCCGCCTTGTTCCCCGCCAGATCCACCGCTTCGATAACCATCGTGGAAACGCTTTTTTTCTCGATAGGCAAGGCCACCAAAGCAAAGTAAGCCCCGGGATAGTTCGAAAGCTCGTAGCCACGAAAGAAAAGGTCATCGATTCGGACACCATGATACCTGACCCTCTCTGAAAGGCGGTAGACCACCAGATTGCTACCCCCGGGGACAAGATAGTGAAGGCTAGAGAGGACTACGATACGAGGAGAATCGAGATCCAGGACAACTTTCTTCTTGGCTACCAGGCTGTTGCCTTTGAGACCGTTTCTCCATGAACCGTCGGTGACCTGTATGAGAAGGTAGGCCTCGCCACTCCGAAAGCCTTGTTTCAGGGGTTCAAAAGAGATCTCAAAACTCTTCTCACGAACCGCAGAACCACGTAAACGATCTACAGGGAAATTTTCTTGATAAATGACCTCCTGATGCCCTTTTTGAGAAAGGACTACCAAAACCTCCCTGATACCAGAACGTTCGTCAGCCACGGTAAGCTCAATTTTGGCCCTGCGTCCCAAATATTCGGGAAGAGAAAGCTTTAAGACCTTTGGAGGATTGCCCTCAAACTTGAAGAAGAAAAGGGCGCTCAGACCAACAACCACCAAAAGGACCGCTAACAAAAGGAGGATCGACAGGATTCGTTTCACTTTTTCCTCCGAAGAAGTTTATAGTTGAAAGAAACTCCTCACTCTGCTTGGGATATTCGTATGACTCTTATAACGAAGCTCAGACATCTTTTAAAGGCCACCCCTTTTTTCCTGGTACTAGTCTTTTTTACGGCCACCGGTTTTCGGTTCAACCTCCCTCCTCGGCTGGCAGAAGCCTTGAGTCGACTCCCTTGGATAGGAACGCATCTAAAACTGCCCCAAGTTCCCGAAAAGGAACGCCAAGAAGCCGTCCAAGCCTTGAAAGAGGCCAAAGTTGCCGGAGCTCCTAAATACGCCCCTTCCCTCTGGCAAAAGGCCCAAAAAACCTTTGACCAAGGAGAAAGATATCTCAAGCAAGGAAAATACGATTGGGCCCGGGGAAAATTCAAGGAAACTTGCACTCTTGCCCAACAAGCAGCCCAAGAAGCCCGTAAAAGTCGATCAAACCTCCGAAAAACCGCCCTTTCAAAATATCAACAACTGGCAGAGCAGATAGAAAAAAACCCTTCTTCAAGTTTAGATCTCAAACTCCAGCTCCGTTATCTCCGGAGCTTGATCGAACAAGAAGATTTTGATTCCTTTGAAAAGGAATTCCAGCGTTTGAGAAAAGAGATCCAAAAACTTAAAAGGGGGCCTCAGCCCCCTTCTTTCAAAAAGGACTTAAAATAACTTCATTTAAAGTTCGGTTACGGTGATGGAACCAGTAGGGCAGACCTCAACACAGGTCTCACAACCAAGACAGTCTTCCGGACGAGCGATAACTGGTTTTCCATCCTCACCTTCGTCATAAACCTGCGCCGGGCAAGCCTCGATGCACTCCCCATCAGCCTGACAAGTGTCGTAGTTGATGGTAATCTCGAACATAAGCTCCTCCTTCTCTGGTTTAAATTTTTAAAGTTTTAACCCCTCTGGAGTTCTCGCACCGCCCCTTCTTCTAATTCCCTCCGAAAGTAATGTAAAGGTCCAAGTTTATATTTTTTCCACGCCTGAGCGACCTTCACCAAAGCTGACGCCCACTCAGGCTGCCCCAAAACGTGTATGTGAGTATAGGCTCCGAGAATGTTCCTGTAAACTAGGCCGTCCCTCTTTTGTCCAAAACCATGTCCTTTTAAAAGGCTAAAAGCAAAGGATATATCTTCCTCTTTCAAATTTATTGGGCGTGAGTAATGAAATTCATGACCAACGATGCTGGTCTCAGGAGAATAGAAGGGATTGGCTCCCGTTACTTTGGCCTTTACGTAACCGTGCCCCTGAGGCTTTTCGCAAACCTCAAAATCAACCGGCAAGGCCCCCACCATCGGATACCTCTTACCCTGCCAGTAGATGTGTTCTCCTAGAAACATCAATCCCCCACACTCTGCATAGATGGGAAGTCCCGCCTCAGCGGCTTCTCGAAGGTCTTGGCGAAGATCCCGGTTTTCCACCAGGGCTTCAGCCTGGGTCTCCGGAAAACCTCCACCGATATAAAGAAGGTCTACTTGCGGAAGACGCCTAAGGGAAAAACTATCAAATTCGATGATCTCTGCACCATAAGCCCTCAAAGCCTCGAAATTTTCAGGATAATAAAATTGAAAGGCCCGATCTCTAAAAACCCCTATAATGACCTCTGGAGTTTGATGGGGCCATCGCAAAGGCTTACCCTCTAAGGGAGGCGCGGTGGAAGCCAACTCAATCAAGGCCCTGAGATCTACGTTTTCTTCCACGATGGTTGCAAGCCTTTCCACCACTTCCTCCCCTGCACCATGTTCCTGCCAAGGAAGAAGACCCAAATGCCGCATGGGAAAAGAAAAATCTTTGAGCCTCGGCAGGATGCCAAGGACCTTAAGCCCGGTATAACGCTCTATGGTCTGACGGATGATCCGTTCGTGTCTGGTCCGTACTATCTGATTGAGAACCACCCCTGCTAGAGAGAGATCTGGCTCAAGGACTTGACACCCTTTTACAAAAGCCGCCAGGCTCCTGGTTACTTTTGTGCAATTAAGGACCAGTATCACGGGTGCTCTCAAAATACGGGCCAGCTGGGCGGTGCTACAACTGCCCTCTATATCTACTCCGTCAAGTAACCCCCGGTTGCCCTCTATGACAGCAAGCCTTCCTTCAGATTGACGGAGCAAAAAGGAAGCCTTGATGACCTCGGGGGACATGAAAAAGGGATCCAAGTTATAACATGGTCCTCTAGCGGCAAAAGAGAGCCAACCAGCGTCTATGTAATCGGGTCCCTTTTTGAAGGGGACGACCTCAAGCCCCCTCTTCTTGAGGGCTCCCAGGAGCCCGAGAGTAAAAAGAGTCTTTCCCGCCCCACCGCTTTGTCCTGAAATCACCAGACGTGAAAAATGAAATTTCTCCATGGTTTCCAAGTCTAAACCCAGTCCTCCAAGGAGGAAAGAAGCCAAAAGAAAAAGGCCGGGAATCCCGGCCTTTTTCATAATCTAAAAGGTAAACATCTTTTTAAATAACGCCCCGACTCTCCATTACGGAGATCGCAATCTTATAGAGCACCGTTATGATCAGAAAACCAGCCGCATAGACCCCAATGGAGATCATCACCTCAGGAAAGGTGGGCATATACTCCGTAATTTTCTCAAGCGGGTTAGGCACAAAACCGCCCACGATAAGTCCCATGCCTTTATCAATCCAGGTCCCAATAACTACCAAGACACAAAGCAATGGCAGAAGGCCGAGATTGTTCCTCGTTTTAGGGATAACCAGCAAGATCGCCGCTATTACCATCAGGGCATAAGCCGTCCACATCCAGGGCACAAGCTTCATATGATTGTGGAGTCCCACAAAAAGATATTTGATCGACCACTGATGGCTCGGAATACCACTATAGAAAGAAGTGAAGAGTTCACAGCCAAATAGAAAGAGATTGGCCAAAAGGGCATAAGTAATGGTCTTAGCCAAAGCCCGAATGGCCTTCTCTCCTGGATCGAAGCGAGTGAAAGCTTTGACGATGTAAATCAACAGGAGCAGAAGTGCTGGTCCCGAACAGAAAGCCGAGGCCAGGAAACGAGGTGCCATAACAGCCGTGAGCCAGAAATGACGTCCCGGCAAACCGGCGTACAAGAAAGCCGTTACCGTGTGAATACTAAAGGCCCACGGAATAGAAAGATAAATAAAAGGTTTGACCCAATCAGGATATTTGGTGCCCTTATACACCCCATGAAGAGCAGTCCAGCCACAAATGAGATTGAGCAGGAGATAACCGTTAAGGACTATCATGTCATAAAAGAGCATGGAATGGGGTGTCGGATGTAATAAGACGTTGAAGAGACGGTGTGTTTGACCGATATCCACAACGATGAAAAGAAGACACATCGTAACCGCACCAATGGCCAAAAACTCCCCGAAGATGGTGAGTTTGCCGTAATCCTTATAATTATGAAGATAATAAGGAAGAACTACCATTACGGCCGAGGCAGCAACACCAACCAAGTAGGTAAACTGCGCTACATAAAATCCCCAAGAGACATCACGACTCATCCCCGTGATGCCCAAACCAAATTGGAGCTGTTTTAAAAAGAAGAAGAACCCAACCAAAAAGACCGCGGCCAAGAAAAAGACCAAGGCATAATACTTTTTACTCCCGACTAAGGCCTTCTCTAACATAGGAACACCTCACTTAAACAATGTAAAAGACCGACGGACCTGTCCCCAGGTGTACCTTTCGCCTGAGGACAAAATTTTCCCGAATGATCTTATTGATCTCAGAGTTTGGATCCGCAAGATCTCCAAATTTTATCGCCCCATGAGGACACGCTTTTACGCAAACCGGAAGCTCACCGAAGGCCAACTGTTCGGTACAGAAAAGACACTTTTCCACCACGCCCTTCATCCGAGTGGGATATTCCGGGTTAGGATCCTTAATGAAAGGTCGTGGATCCCGCCAATTAAAACTACGGGATCCATAGGGACAAGCTGCCATACAAAATCGACAACCAATACAACGGTGCATATCCATCATCACAATACCGTCTGTTCGCTTGAAGGTCGCTTGTGTAGGACAGACCCTCACACAGGGCGGATGTTCACAATGATTACACAAAAGTAGAAACTCCCGCCCATGCAAATATTCGTTCAAATACTCATCAGCAATGTCTGGAAAGGCATGTTCAAATTCTTCTTTCCAGATCCATTTAATCTCGTGCCGTTTAAAGGGAATGTGCGGTACATTATGGGCCTTATGACAGGCCTCAATGCACTTTTCACATTCTGGGTGATCCTTACACACCCGTGTGTCGATCACCATTCCCCACCGGCCGGCAGTCAATGATTTATCACCCGGCCGAACCTCATAGGCCTCGACCTCACCTTTTGAAAGGACTCCTACTGTAGCCGAGGCCCAAGCGCTCGCTAGTGATGCGAAGCCGGCTGCTTTGAGGAAACCTCTTCGGTCAAGTTTTTTGCCTCTTTTGTCGCCCATCCTTTCTTCTCCTCCGGCGGAATGTGACAATTCCAACAATAGGGGTGTGCCGCCACATAATCGTGGCAAACATCACAAAACTTTTTCTTTTCAGTATGACAACGCATGCATTCATTTTGCAGGCTCATATTAACAGCCTGCCCTTCAGAATTGATATAAATGCGCATATTTTTCCGTACCACGTCATAACGCCATTTTCGAAGGAGTTTCATGTGCTCACGGCGCATAAACTCCTTCGATTCCACACACTTCTTGTACTCTTTTGGCAACTCCGGCTTGGGCTCTGGAGCTGCTTTACCAAAGTTAGTCCAAAAAGGAACAGTTACGATGAGGACAAACGCAATCAATCCTGGGATTATCTTGCCGGCATCATGCATTTTCTTCTTCCTCCGGCTTTAAAGGTTGTTGACGAAGATCCATCGTTCTCGGGCGCTCACCCGATTCTTCATGCGGAAAGACCAACGCGTTGGCCACTAATTCATGCACCCCACATACCTGCACATCTGGCACCCAATAATTCATCAGAGTTGGAAGAGCGGCTCGATCAATAGCACATATACAAGCCAACATATTCACACCATGCTTATCGCGAACGTATTGCACTGCGTTAGCCCGCGGTAACCCTCCACGCATACGCATATCCATAAATTCATCCGTGTTCAAGCCAGATCCACTACCACAACAGAACGTCTTCTCTCTAATAGTATTTTCTGGCATGTCATAGAAGTTATTACAGACATGCTTCAGAATAAAACGAGGCTCTTCAAAGAAACCCATTCCACGAGAAGGATTACAAGAGTCATGAAAAGTAACTATATATTTATCATTTCGACTAGGATCAAGCTTAAGTTTTCCGTGAGCGATAAGATCAGCCGTAAATTCACAAATATGGATCATCTTGGTGGCTTTAGCATGTTCAAAAACCGTACCAGTAATGGGGCTTTTTGGAGTCTCCAGGTTCTTAGGTGCTGGCCCGGTTGCTGTATTCATATACTGATGTTTCACACGCCACATATGACCGCACTCACCACCAATAATAAATTTCACACCCAGGCGCTCTGCCTCATGATAGATCTTGGCATTAATCTTGGCCATAGCTTCGTGAGAAGTAAAGAGACCAAAATTACCTCCCTCCGCAGCATAAGTGCTCATTGTATAATCGAGACCTAAATAATGGAAAAGTATCAGATAACCCATCATTGTATAAATACCAGGATCAGCAAAATAGTCACCTGAAGGAGTTACAAAAAGAATCTCAGCACCTTTTTTATTAAACGGAACCTCTATCTTTATACCCAAAACTTCTTCAATATCCCAACATAAATACTCAATATTTTCTTTAATAGTATGAGGCTGGAGACCTAAATGGTTCCCAACGGTAAAACAATTCCTAACAGGTTCCAGGATCCAATTGATATTACATCCGACCAGATGGAGCAATTCTCGCCCCATCATAGTCACTTCACACGTATCAATCCCATAGGGACAAAAAACCGAACAGCGGCGGCATTCAGAACATTGATAATAGTAGTAGAACCACTCTTTGATAACATCCTCTGTAAGCTTACGGGCACCTGCCAACTTACCAAAAAGCTTTCCTTGCCAAGTAAGTTCCCCTTTGATAATGGAGCGCAAAAGCTCCGCACGAAGAACGGGCATATTTTTGGGATCACCAGAACCCAAAAAATAATGACATTTGTCAGCACAAGCACCACATCTGACACAAATATCCATGAAAACCTTGAAAGAACGATATTTTGAAAGGCGATCTTTAATGCCATCAATGATAATTTCTTTCCAATTGGAAGGTAACTTCCAATCATCATCCAAGGGTGACCATTCCCTAGGATTAGGAAAACCTATTTGCTCTACAACTGTAGGCTTAGCCGGATAACAATAACGGCCAGGCACAAATTTCGGAGGAACATCATCCATCCAATCTTTCTCAGGCGGCGTATAATCAATTGACTCAATTAAATCTTTAGGTTTGGGCATCTTGGCCATCGCTTATCCCTCTCTTTGGATTTCTTGTCTATTTCTTGCCCTTATAACAATCCTCATCTAGAGGAATACCTGCTTGCTCAAGAGCTTCCTTATAGATTTCCTGCCACTCACAGTAAGTCTTAAACTTAGGCTTCTGCCACCAAGGAGCTGGTTCATGGCGTACTGCACGGCTATTGTTAGCCAAATTCCTGGTAGGACTAAGAAAAACTCCTAACATGTG
>Ga0256914_1000038_pt1 | contig 136271 bp, 109 predicted proteins | sample HulkmetaG_FD_191571 | JGI IMG/M metagenome (GOLD analysis project Ga0256914, IMG submission 191571) | Hydrothermal chimney microbial communities from Main Endeavour vent field at the Juan de Fuca Ridge, Pacific Ocean - Hulk | ecosystem: Environmental > Aquatic > Marine > Hydrothermal vents ...
ATATTGGTGTGGATAACCGATGGTCAGCTTCCACAAATTATCGCCGACTTTGGTCATGTGGTTGGCATCCGTGTTTTCGTTCCAATCGGTTTTCACGTATTTCCAGTCCGAAGGGCCGGTGCTCAAACTGGTAATTACTCCGGTGTGGGCGTACACATCGGTTCCGGAATAGTTCATCAGTCCCTGATCGCCGCGATCGGCGTGGAAATAAATGACAATGGAATCCTGCTCGGTGGCATACGGCGGTTCCGTGGTTACTACCTGAGCAAATGACATGGCCGTTATCGCCAAAAATCCTAAAAAGAAAATTATCGTATTTAACTTCATTTCACCTCAATCCTTTAATGTTTTTACAATTACCGCCTGATACGCTTCCAGCCGCTGCAAATCGTTTTGCGTTGCCCCGGCGGATTTCGAATCAAAAACAATGGTTTTAACGTCAGAAATCAGATTTTGCTCCAAAGGCAAAATCCGATCGGTTAAATTAACAATTACTTTACATTCTTCTCCTTTTTTAAACGCCAAAATCCCCCGATTTAATGCCTGCCGATCAAAATGATAGGTTTTACTGCTTAAAGCAGGCTCGCGTTTGCGCAAATCGATTAGTTCCCGAACGACATTAAAAACCCGTTGGTCTTTATTTTTCCAATCGATCGGTTCTTTTTCAAACAAAGACGGCCGATGCGTGGTTCCGATTTCCTGCCCGTTGTAAAGCAACGGAAGGCCATGCAAGCTAAACAACAACGTCATGGCGGCAAACAATTGTTCTCCCGAAAATAAACGCCGCGCACGCGGTAAATCGTGATTTTCCAAAAAACGAAGGGGCAAACTATTGTGTGGGTAAATGGCGCTCTTAGTTAATATCCAATCGGCCAACAAATCGATCTTTGTTTCCCCGGCAAATACTTGGCGCAGCAAACGCAATGTCGACCAGTCGTAAGTGCTGTTAAATCCCACGCGATGCAAATCCGGGCTTTCCCATTCGGCCAGCAAATAAAAATCGGATTTACGTTTGCGAAGCTGCGGGATAACCCACTCCCAAAAATCTGCAGGGACCAGACCCGCCACATCGCAGCGGTAACCATCCACATCGAACTCATCGATCCAAAATTGCATGACCTCGGCCATAAAAGAACGTGTATGCGTATTTAGGTAATCGAGATCTACCACATCGCTCCAATCGGCAACTTTGCGTTTCGGGCGGCCTTCCGCGTCTCTGCAAATTAAATCCGGTTGTCGGTGCAATGTTTCGAAATCCGGTGCCACATGGTTGGGAACCATATCGATGATTACTCGCATACCCAAACGGTGAGCCCGCCGAACCAAATCCTTAAAATCGGCCTTGCTCCCGTATTCCGGATTTACATTAAAATAATCGCGGATGGCGTAGGGAGAGCCCGACTTCCCTTTGCGCTCTTTGCGTCCGATCGGATAAACGGGCATTAGCCAGAGAATTTCAATGCCGATATTTTTTAATGATTCGAGGCGTTCGGTCAGGGCGGCAAAGTTGCCCTGTTCGGAAAAAGCGCGCGGGTACACTTCGTACAATACGCGGCCGTCCAGCCAATCCGGATTGGGCGGGCCGCTTAACGCAGACAAATCTTTAAATTTTTTTTCGACGCCGAGCTCCGGAACCCGCTTTGCAACCTCCGTGAAAACTTCCTGTAAATTTAGGGTCATACCTATCTTTCCGTTGATACCCTTTGATTAAAAAATGGGCTGCACTTCTTTATGTTTGTATTTTTCGATCAAACGATCCAGGTTTTCGAAACCTTCTTTTTGCATGGCAATTACCGATTGGCTTACATCTTCCTGCATGCGAATTCCGTACAAGGTAATGTCCAGAATAATGTGGTTTGTGGCGATATCCACAATAGCTTTATTATCGGTCCAGGCTGTTTTTTTGGTGTATTTATCATCCGCTTCGCCCATCAGCAATTCCACATGGTCGATCACTAGAATTATTTTACGTTCCCAAACTTTAAGCAATTCGCTTTCGGGAATGTTGTAACTGTAAGCCTCTTCGGCTTTAAGAGAAATGGGCGTAAAGGAAAAAGCAATTATGCGCACGCCGCGTTGCTGAGCTGCCTGCAAATCTTTTTTCAGGCGAAGACATTCCCGCTCCCAGGCCGAAATAAAAATCGTCTCTTTGGCTTTACCAATCATCTCGCGGGCTTTGTGCAACATGTTTTGATATCCTACAATATTCCACAAATGCCCTGGCTCCACTTCGGTATCAAAATGGCTCAAAGCTTTGCGCGCTTCTTCCAGCCGTTCTTTGAATTGCCGATCCAGCAACGAAATTAACTGTTCCGGCGGTAAAGGAACATATTTTTCCGGATTGGTGTACAGTGCCGTTGCCGCACCTAAGGTTTCCAACTTTCGGATAACGTCGTAAATAGCCGAACGCGGAACGCCTGAGTTCTTGCTCAATTCATAGCGCGTGCTTGGATTATTCTTCAACAAAGTAATGTAAGCTTTGGCCTCGTACGTGGTAAATCCCAAAGCCTTAAGACGCTCGGTTAAACGCGCTTCATTCATTCTGGTTGCCCCCTAAACATTAATGCGTTCTTCAAATGATCTCTCCAGTTACCCCAATTGTGCCCCTGGGGAAAACATTGTATCGTAAATTTCGTTTTTTTATTTATTAATATCGATTTTAATTTTTGGTAATTTCGACGCATTTGCTTTCCCTCGAACGATCCGTAGCTAAGATATATTTTGGCTTTAATGTGCGGCACGGTTTGCAAAACCCGTAACAGCCGTGACTTTTCGATTCCTAAAGCGGCCGATTGACAAAAAACGAAATCGATTTTTTGCCCGTAATTTTTTAAAGCAAATAAAGCCGTTGTCCCCCCGAGCGAAGCCCCGCCAAAGGCAATTGATTTCGGCTTTAAAGCATACCTTTGCTCTGCAAAAGGTACCAATTCCGTGAATACCATTTTTAAATATCGTTCGTTTAACCAGTATTCTTTATTACGCTGTACCGGATCGACAAATAACGCATTAATCGGTTGCAAATAACCGCTCCCTATTAAATTGTCAAGAATAATACGAACGCGAGCAAAACGCAAATAATCGCTACCATCGTTAAAAATAAATAACGGCGCTTGTTTACCGGCAGAAGGATGTCTGTAAACCGTTACGCGCCGACGATTGTGCAATAATCGACTTTTAAATTCAAGCGTATCCATTTCGGAAACACGGTATTTTAAATTGAGCAATGTTTCTTTCGGAAAAACATATTCGGGCATCATCAAAACAGAATTGAATCCATAACCGTCTTCTTCTTTGTAGGGATTAAACGGATCAAGCATCCAGTTTTTCCCTGAAACAAATTTGTACTCCAACCGGGCGTTCGAAGGGAAGGTGGCTTTTGTATAATAAAAGGAAGTGTTTGCTATGGGTTTTAACTCTATCGAATCGGGACGCCAATCCGTAAAATCGCCTGCTAAAAAAACCGGAACGCGTGTGGTATCTTCAAACAGGAAATAAACTGTTGAATCTTCAACAAACGGGAAAAGATGCCTTTGAGCAAAATCACGTAAGCGCAATTCTGCCTGCGGGCCCGGTTGGTCTTTAAGCGAAACAAGAAGCTCGCTGAATGTTTGTGGCTTTTCAGAGCAAGCTCCTAAAATTAGGCTTGCAACAAAAATCCATATTCCGACAGAATTGAATTTTGACCTTTTCATGCTTTCACACTTCCCAAGGTTAACCCAGAAATAAGCCAACGGCTCAAGCTCAAAAACAAAATGACGACCGGAATGCTCACCACAATGGCTCCGGCCGCGTACAGCCCCCAGGCAACCTCCATGTTTGATGAGAACATCTTCAGCCCCAAAGGCAAGGTAAAAAAATCCTTATCCTGAATTAGCACGGCAGCAACCAAATATTCTGACCAGGCGGTCATAAACGAAAACAATGCGGTAATTGCCAGAGCAGGCAGGGCAAGCGGTAGAATAATTTTGTAAAACGTTTTGAACTGACTGGCACCGTCAATAGTGGCCGCTTCTTCCAAACTATAAGGAATGGTATCGTAATAACCTTTCATCTGCCAGACGGTAAAAGGTAAAGCCGTGGCAGAATAAGCAATAATCAGGCCCCAATAACTATCGTAAAAGCCCAGTCCGATCATAATGATGAACAACGGCAACAAAAGCATGGTTACCGGAAACATTTGTGTGGTAATCAATGCAAACATTGAGGCATCGCGTCCTTTAAATTTAAAGCGAGAAAAAGCATACCCGGCCGTTGCCGCCAAACTGACCGAAAAAACGGTCACCGAAATGGAAACAACCAAACTATTAAACATCCAGCGCAAAAAGGGCTGCTTAACAAACAAATCCACATAGCTCTGAAAAGTAAAATTCGGCGGAATAATGGCCAACGACTTGCTAAGTAATTGATCGCCCGGCCGAAGTGAAATGGAAAACACAACCAAAATTGGGTAAATGGCAAACAAAGAAAAAGCTACCAAAATAAAATATGCTATTATTTTTTCGAAAAAACTTAACTTGTGTACGCTCGAAGCCATCGGCTTCCTTTCTAATAATATTGTTTTCTGTTATTTGTCACTGGGCCAAAGTCCTTGTAACGCCTCGCTTATCCTTAACTCTTTACCTTTCCGCGCTTTACCTACATTACGAATATACATTTTCCGTAGCTTTTGTTCGTTGAATAAATTTCCATCCAAAGACAAGTAAAATGGCAAAAATGATCATAGAAAAAGCCGCTGCGTATCCCATGCGAAAATAGGTAAATCCTGCCTTATAAACCCACGAAACCAAAATATGGGTTTTATCCGAGGGTTCGCCACCGTTGCTGACTAACCAAACGACATTAAAATTATTAAATGTCCAAATAACCCCAAGCGTAATGGCCGGAATCATAACGGGTTTAAGCAACGGTACGGTAATATTTTTAAATTGCTGCCAGCGCGAAGCGCCGTCGATTTCGGCAGCTTCGTACAAACTGCGCGGAATGCTTTGCAATCCGCCCAGAGCGATAATCATCATAAAGGGAAACCCCAGCCAAATATTGGTAATCAGGCAGGCGGTAAAAGCGCCCCATTCGGTAGAAAGCCAAGGTATTTGCAAACCAAAAAGATGATTCAAAAGCAACGAAACAGCACCGTATTCGCTGTTAAACATGCCACGCCAGGTTAAAGCCGTAATATATTGCGGTACGGCCCAGGGTAAAATAAGCAACGTTCTAAAAACGGATTTGGCCTTAATATCTTCGTTAATAATCAAGGCCAGCATTACACCGATGCCAACATGAAAAATCAAATTTAGCACGGTCCAAAGAATGGTTTTGAACAGGAAGTACCAAAACATGCCGTCGGTTAGCACATCCGCATAATTCCGTAGGCCGATTATTTTCCAATCCTTAAAGTGCGTCAGGTTCATATCCGAAAACGATATGACCACATTGTACACAAACGGCCACAAAACAATAAGGGCCATCACCAGCATAGCCGGCATTACATACAAGTAAACCAATCTGTTTTTGTGGCTAAACAAAAGATTATTCACGATTCTCCCTGATCAGTTTTTCCGCCAGTTTCTGCATTTTCACAACCGCTTCTTTAGGAGTTACCTGTCCGGTAAAAATTCCCTGGTACGCCGGACGCATGGCGTCAAAAATCCAGCGCATTTCCGTAAAAACCGGCATGGGGCGTCCGACCATCAATTGATCCAACGAGGCTTTGATAATCGGGTTGTTACGCACAAGGCTATCCTGAAAAGCGCATTTTAATGAAGGGATACTCCCTCCGGCTCGTGTGAACCGCAGTTCCGCTTTTTTGCTTGTCAGGAACTTAACTAATTTGACGACTACCTTTAATTTTTCGCCTTTCAGATTTACATTAACGGAATAGCCCATGGGCGAAACCAACGGAGCTGGCCACAAACCGGTTTCGTCAATTTTAGGTATTCGTGCAATACCGATGGGAATTTTGTTTTTCAAATAGGTTGCAAAAGACCAAGGACCATTAATAATCATGGCCGAAAGCCCGCCTTTAAACAAAGCATTTGCAATTTCGTAATCGCATTCTTTGGGCATAATTTTGTATTTGTTAACCAAATCGTAAATTAATTGGGCGGCTTTGCGAGTGGCTTCCGTATTCAAAGTAGGGTGCCCCTGTGGGTCGAAAATCCAACCGCCGTAGCCGGTAATAAAAGGAATAAAAAAGAAGGGTTCGGTGTAATTCCAGGCAATAGCATAGCGATCCGGACGCCCATCGCCGTTTTCATCCACCGTTAACTTTTTGCCCATGGTAATCAATTCGGACATAGTTTGCGGCGGTTTTTTTACCAGATTTTTATTGTAAATCAAACAAAGATGATTTCCCACCCGATCCGCAATTTGGTAAAGATGCCCATGAAAATAGGTTGTTGCCGGAACTGGCTTCTGAATAAAGCTATCCAAATAGGATTTTGAAAACAAATCTTCCATAGGTTTGATAACACCCAGCTCGGAAAAGGGGCCGATATTATCGCTGGCACCGTGAATTAATGCCGGTCCTTTTCCGGCTAACGAGCTGATGATAAAATTGGTTCGCGCTTCTTCCGGGGCATAAAACAACTGAGCAAAACGGTATTGTGGATAACTTGTGGAAAACTCGTGTAATAGCGAATCCAGAACTGCGCGCTCGGCAGGCCGCATGGACGACCAAACGATTATTTTTTCCTTGTCTTTAAAGCAACTTGTTGTTATTATTAGCGTTAACAGCAATAGGTGTATGGATGTTACCCAAAAACGTTTTGTTTGTGTATAATTAGCCATAATTCCCGTTTTTTTGTTCGATTGTGGAAAACTCGCCCTTTTTTAACGATCGACCTTTACCTCGGCCGACAAATGCCTGAACCAGTTAAAATACAGGGCAGCCGATAAAATAACCAATAAAGCAAACAACCAGGCAAATTCATCCCAGCGCTTGATAACAATGGCCATACCTGTTAAAAACAGAATCACTTGCCATGGAACCGCAAAAAAGGTCGAAATAATATCCCTGTGGTTCTCTTTGTCAATCTGGGCCAAAATACCGGGATCCATCTTTTGGCGCACCGGTTTCCAAAAACCAAACGGACGCGTTCTTTTGTAGAATTCGAACAATACCTTGTCATCGGTCGGCGGAGACAAATAGGTTCCGGCAATCATCCCGACCAAAGAAGCCGTGGTAGCGATAATGAACGAATAATATTCCGGAATACCCGGCAAAAAGATTTTTTGTAAAATGGCGGCAACCATACCTACGATGGTTCCGGCGGCAAAGCCGTACCCGTTCATTCGCCACCAATACCACCGGGCCATGGTGGGAATAAGCATGCCCGCGCCCAGACTGGAAGTAATCCAGCCCCAAATTTCATTAATATTACGGATGAGCAGCATAAACCCCAATCCCAGCACAACAATGGCAACCGAGGCCCAGCGACTGTGGCGCAGTAATAATTTTTGCGAAGCTTTGGGATTAATGTAAGCCTGATAAATATCTTTTACCCAGTAAGCGGCACCTGCATTCACAGTGGAATCGAAGGTCGACATAGCCGCAGCCATTAATCCGGCCACAATCAACCCCTTCACACCGATGGGAACCAATTCGTTAATCACCACAGGCAAAACACGCTCGGGATCCTGAATAACGCCCTGATGCGCACCGAAAACAACGCCCATCATGGCGATAGCGGCAATAAACGGCCAACGAAAAGAAAGCAAAAACGTCCAGAACAAAGAAAGCAACCCAGCTTCGCGATCGCTTTTGGCAGCAAAATAGCGCTGAATCATATACTGGCTTGTTCCGCCGCTGCCTTCCAATGTTACTTTGAGCAGGTAAAACAAAATGACAATACCAAACAAATTGTAAATGGAATAGGCCGAATTAGCCGGTAAATTCAACTTCCAGTGGGGAATTACGCTTGTCCAGGCTTCACGCGTGGTTTGCAAGGCCATAAATCCGCCTTCTTTTAACGGCACCGAAACACTGAATACTTCGGGCAAATGGAATTTGGTAAAGGCCAAAATGACAATGTACATAATGGTAAAAAAGATCAGCGTGCCCTGAAAAACATCGGTCCACACCACGCCGTACAGGCCGCTGGCCACCGTGTAAATCAAAGCCAGGGCAATCATAATGGTAGCGGCCCAAAATTCGGACGATAAACCGAAAAGCGGGGGAATGCCCAAAAATTCGCCTACAAATTTACCGGCCCCAATGGCAAAATAGGTAATCATGGCAATGGTAACGACAATAACCGAAATGGCGGCAACCAGACGCGCCACATCTCCTTGCTTTTCTTTGCCGAAACGAAAACTCATCCATTCTGCCAGGGTCATAACCAGGGCCCGCCGATTCCATTTGCCCTGAAAAATCATCAAAAACGCCATGATCAAGGTAACTCCTCCGCGAATTTCAATAAAAAATCCGCTGGCACCAAGGGCAAACACAAATGCCGTGTTAATCATTGTTCCGCTCACATCCAGATTGGAAGCCATGCCGCTGGCGCCTAGGGCCCACCATGGCAATCCGCGCTCGGCCAAAAAATACGAATCGATTCCGCTTGAGGCTTTTTTCTGAAAATACAAGCCTACCAAAACCATGCTTACCAAATACAAAATTACAATAACATAATCGATTAGGGCCATATATTCTCCCGCTGATTAATAACCGGAATCAAAAAATCGATTTGTCACAACCGTGTATTTTTCGATCTTTTGATTGCGGTTGTCAATTAAAATTTCGCTTTATTACTCATTCAAAAATCAAACGGCATTTTTTCGTATCAGGAAAAACCGTTATCTTCGGAATATTTTTTCATTTGTAATACAAACGAACGGATTTCCGGTGTTGATTCCGAATTTCCGCTGTTTGAACTCGTTTTTCACGAAAAAGGCATTTAATAAAGTGATGATGAATACAAAAAACCGGCCATTCTCCGCTCGGGAAAATGGCCGGTAAGCAAACAGACTTATTTCATCAGAACCATTTTCCGAATGGCCGAGAAGTTACCTGCCTTAATTTTGTAGAAATAGATACCCGAAGCGACTTTGTGGCCAAAATCGTCTTTACCGTTCCATTTCTGAAAATGCGTTCCGGCCGTAGCCAGTTCGTTGTCGATTAAAGTGCGCACTTTTTGTCCGAGCACGTCGTAAATCGTCAAAGTAACATGAGCGGCTTTAGGCAATGTAAAGCTGATCATGGTGGTGGGGTTAAACGGGTTCGGATAGTTTTGTTTCAATTCGAATTTCGTGGGCAAAGCTTTTGTCACATCGCCAATTGCCGTTAAAGAGGTGTAAGGATCGGTTTCCTGATCCGTTTTAACCTCGGCATTTGTCCAGGTATCCAGCGGCATATCCCAATCTTTGTACGGAAAACTGCGAGCCGCATCCTGCCCGACAAAGCGTACCCGATAGTTGAAGTTACCAAATCCGGCTGGTTCCAGTTGCCATGTACCGCCATCGCTTTTACTAATAAAAGCATAACGATAGACAAAGGCATTCCAGGCCGGTTCTTTCACTTCCAGTGTTCCGGAATAAATCATATCACCGTCCGGATCGGTTAACTGCAATACGCGCATATTATCGCTATCTTCCCAACCTTGGGTTACGACAAAAGCCGGTTCTTCGCAAATCCAATAAACGGTATCTTCGCCCGCGGTAAAAGGAATGGCTTGCAGATTGGGATCTGCTGCCGGTTTCATATCAACATTAAATGTAACTTTTAACCCGGTGCCCGTCGGAACTACCCAATCGGGTTGAATATGATCGTAATAATCGGGTTCGATTTCCTGATCGTCCTTGCCTTCGAACTTGGCCGAACGGTTACCACCGCCGGTAATGGTCGGACGTTCCCAACCGTCAGACCAGGTTACACCGTTAACAACCGGATTCTTTTTGTAAACCCAGAATTTGTAGTACAAAGGATCGCCGATGCCAAACTGGGTAAACGGTACATTTAAGAACCAATTTAATGGATTTGTCAAGTTCTGATTCATGTGCGACATTTCCGGATTATCCGAATTCCAGCCGTTAAAACTGCCGCGCACATGGACGGAATCTACGGTAGGATCAAACAAACCGACTTCGGTTAATACATCCATATTAACGGAAAATTTTACATGGCCGTTTGCCTTAATCGTAACAATGCTATCATCATCAAAATAAACAGGGGGAACCGTAACGTCCGAATCACCGACTACAACATGGCGATTGTCACGTGTTTCCCAATTGGTGGCATTGATAACAAATTTGTATTCGTAAGTAGCTTTGGTCGGCACCTTGTAGGTTCCGGTATAAATACTGTCGCCGTCTTCGTCGGTCATGTGAGGCGCTGCCCCAGGATTCCAGCCCTGAAACGAACCGGCGGCTACAACAAAATCGCTTGCCGGATTAAAATCGCCTTCTAATGTTTTAACGCGCATGTTTACGTTCAGCGTAAGCATTACGGAATCGGTACTAACCGGCGGATTTTCCACATACGGTTCATTGTCAAAATAAACCGGGAATAATGCCGTATCGGCACTTACCGTAATTTTACGATTGGGCTGACCTTGCAATTCGTCACGCCCCCAGGCACTGCCAAGCAAATATTTGTATTCATAAGTTCCGGGCGCTACCTGAAGAGTAGTGGTGTACACCAAATTGCCGTCATTATCGGTCATAATGGGAGCATTGGCCGGATCCCATTGCGGATCTGTAATAGAGCCAGTTACGCGAACCGTATCTTTGTCCGGGTCAAAAGCACCTTTTTGCGCCCAACGGGTCATGTTTACGTTCAACATGACGTTTACCAAGCCGGACGGAGCTTCTGAAAACGGTACCTTATCCACATTGTTGAAATAGACAAGCGCCAATGTCGTATCATTATCGCCAACCGTCAGAGAACGATTGGGCTGACCTTGCAATTCATCGTTACCCCAGGCATCGCCGATCAAATATTTGTACTGATAATCACCTGCGGCAATATCCAATGTAGTGGAATAGATGTAATTGACGGAATCGACCATGTCCAGAATCGGAGCATTGGCCGGATCCCAATTGGGATCTACCAAATCACCTGTAATACGGACATGCTGGGTCATGGGGTCGAATTCACCCATCTGCACCTTGACTTTCATGCTGAGCTTAAAAGTCACCTGTGCCGCTTGCAAACCGGCGAATGCGGTAAATACAAGCACGAGCATTAGCATGGTGAATTTTTTCATTCTTACCTCCTTAAATTAGGTTAACTTGAAATTTGGTTTAAAATGGGGGTTGCTCTAACGATTTCCGGTCGTTTCACCTCCTTTCAATTTTTAAAATGATAAAATAAATCCGAAAGTGTGTACATCGCCCAGATGTTTGAAATCTTGAAACGAATAATCGACACTCAGGCTAAATTTACCGAAATGCGGGGTATGATAGCCCGCCCCGAGGGTTAGCCCTTCTTCGCGATCTTCCATGAATAACGACTTGAATCCGCCGCGCACAAAAACCCGTTCATGAAATAGGGCCAATTCACCGCCCAGATTCATATATTCCGAATTATCATTGGGATGCGCAGCCTCTACTGCCAGAGTCAAGCGTTGCCCTTCCATAAAAGTAAAATCGCGTGCCAGCCCAATTTGCAAACGAAGCGGCAATTCGTATTTTTCCGTTTCGTAGTAAGCATTTAAATTGGAATTGTCACCATGAATATTCGGATTCGGATCGTGCTGAATTAACAAATCGTCGCCATGCATTTGCATTTTGGTACCGAAATTACTAATGCTGGTGGCAAAACGAATACCGTAAAACGGGGTAATAAACATGGTGCCGATATCCACGGCAAAACCCTGCGCCGCCGATTGTGAAATGCTTTCGCGTACGTATTTGAAGTTAGCCCCGATTACGAACTTTTGCGTTAAGTGTCTGGCAATCGAAAACCCGACCGCATACATTCCAGCAGAAAAATAATCGCCTGTTCCTTCGGGATTATTCGCCGTGGTCACTTCCATATCGCCCATTGTCATGGCGGTCATATTTATTCCCACTGTTCCCAGAGCCCCCGCCTTAAAAATAGCTCCGAGATAATTCAATTTTATATCAACAAACCAGTTAGTTTGTGTAAAAATGAATTGATTCTGTTGCACATTGTCAATTCCCGCGGGATTCCAATACATGGCGGAGGCATCGTTGGCCACCGAAGTGAAAGCGCCCCCCATGGCTATGGCTCTGGGGCCGATTCCCATACTCAGAAATTTACCCGCCGTGGTACCCGTTTTGGTTACCCCTTGCGCCCACGAGAGCGAAACAGCCACAACCAGTAAAAAAACACTCTTTAATACGATTTTCATCATGCGCACTTTTTTCTCCTTCATGTTCAAAGTCACTTAAAAGCGCTTTATTTAATGATGGCAAACTTGCCTACTTTTTCTCCGATTCCTGGCGCTTCTACATGGTAAATATACACTCCGTACGATACGGCCAAATGATCTTTGGTTAACAGATCCCAATAGGCTGTTCCGTTGTCATAAGGATTGTCCACTTCTATTTTACGTACCAGCTCACCGTTGATGGTAAAAATCCGAATGGTACACTTGGCCGGTAAATGCGTAAAATGAATGGATCGCGGTCCGCGCCCGGAATTGTAAGGGTTACGCGGCTCCCAAGCCGCCGTAGCCACATACGGATTGGGCACGACTTTGATTTTACTTAAATCACTTTTGGCCTGACGTTTTTCCACATAGCCTTCGTGCGCCGTAAAGCGGTAAACGTCTTCCGACAAAAACGGCTTTTTCAAAATCAAAACAGCCGTATCGCCTACCGTGGGAATGCGCTGGGTGGAATCGGGAACGCTGCTTAAATAGAATTGCCAAGTGTAAACCAGTGTATCGCGTCCGTCAATGGTTTTGGGTTCTAAAAAGGCGATCACGTCTTTAAAGGCCACCGGAATCACTCCGAAAAGGGTATCGATACCTGCAGAAAAAATGCCCGGACCAACCTTGCTGGTATCCAAATCGGCAAAAACAAAATCCACGGGTTCATTGGTCGAAAGATTTATTATTTTGAAATTAACCGGTTGGCTATCAAAAAACTTGCCCTCGTAAACTCCAGGAGTAGAGGTAGCCATTCCCCGTTTACCGAAGATAATTTTGTAATCGTTCAAACGAAATTCGCCTTCGGGACCTACGCTTTGTGTCAATTTTTGAAAGGTAAACGAAGGAATGTTCACATTCTTGGGACGCCAGCCGGACAAGGTATGATTTAATCCCACCTGATCCTCGTTTATAAAATGCAAGCGAAATCCGTCAACCAATGGCTGTTCGTAATCCGGTTCAAAATGTGTGTTTTCTTTTATCAGAACCGAATCGATGGTCGAATCGGTTAATGTGTAACTGTAGGTCGTCAAGGTATCGGGCTTACCGTTTTCGCCCGGTTTTAACGTGTCTTGGAATGTAATGTAATAAACGTGACCGTCTTGTACCTTATTGGGATCTACAATTTCGTAAGAGATATTTCCAGTTGACGAGCCGGAAACATGTTCAATGGTACCCAGCGTCGGCGGTACATAGCCGGCAGCAGGGGCTTCCGGGGTTACCCGTACTACATTCGGCCCTAAAATAACCGATCCGTCCGGTTGGAGATTAACCCGAATCGGACATTCGGTTGGTAAAATGCCTCCCGTCGGATATCCGAAATCGTAAGAGGTAATGGCATAGTAATAGGTAAACCCGTTTTTGGCCGAAGAATCAACAAACACGTGTTTCAAACCGCTGTCATTACCCAGATAAAAATGTGCTCCGTCGATGCCCACCGAATCCAATCCGGTAATGCCGTCCTTTTTATCGAATTGTACCAAGGGTGTGCGGAAGCGTAATGTGCCGAACGCATCCGTAATATCCAGCGGATCCTGAAATGCCGGATCGGTGGCGCGGTAAATACGATAGCCTTCAAAATCGTGAGGGTTACCACCGATTTTGTAAATGTAATTATCGTACGATTGTTCGGCCAAATCGTCCCAATACAACGTAACTTTATTATCCCCTGGTACTGCGGTCAAATGCGGAGTAATAGGTGCGTTGGCAAATTGGTAATCGTTGTTGTACGTTTCCTGAGCACGAACTTTTTTCTTTAAAACCGCTGCTTTACGCAGTTTGCCACCCGGATCGTCCTGTTTGGCGTTGGCCAAAATTACAGCCACCGAAATCGGTTCCCGTTGGCCCGACTTGATGGGGAAGTAACCGGAAGTAACCCACAAATCGTATTCTCCCGCTTGCACGGTACGCGGATCGTAAAATTTACCGGGAATCATAAAATCGAACCACAAAGTGGCATCGCTATTCAAATTCAAACCACCAGCCGGTGTACGCGCCGAAGCCGAAATACCGATCTGATCCGTTTCCGAAACATCGGTTTTATCGATATCCGGTTCGCCCGGGCTATCGGTTCCTGCACCCGAGGTAGGCTTGCCGTCACCTTCACCAAAATCGTTCGTCCCGGCAATCCCGTCAATACCCACATCATCCATTAACGGATTCCAATCGCCGTCGTTGTCAATAAAATCGTCCCGGCGTTCGTCGATCATTTCGTCAATGCCTTCGTCAATGTTCTCATCCACGGCGCCGTCACCGTCGTTGTCGATACCGTCGGCGTACTTTTTGCCCAAATCTTCCTGTTTTACATCGTACAAAATGATATTCGAATTGGGAACAGCATAGCGGTAATATGGTGCATCCTTTGCGGCCTGGTCGATTATAGCCTGCGTAATAACCGGGCTGTTGTCTTCACCGTCGCCGTCATTATCAATGTAATCGCGAAATGCATGGCCGATGTCGCTTTCGTCTACCATAATTAGGTTAATTTGTCCTTTTTGAATGGGGTCGCTTTCTGGATTGGCCGGCCAGCGATTCCAATAATAGGTTGCGTTTTCCGTACTGTCAAAATAAGAATCGGTTTTGGCCACGTCTACCATTTCTTGCGTAACCACCGGACTGCCTTCTTCGGCATTGCCGTTATTGTCAATATGATCCGCATAGGTAACACCCACCTGTTCGCCAAAGGCGATGTGTGCGATGGTTTCATCTACCAAACCGTTATGGTTGTTGTCGATGCCATCCGAATTTCTGGGATCGCCAGGGTTATCGAGAATGTCTTCGGTACCTTCGCCCTGCAACATTTCTTCGGTTACCAGAGGGCCGCCTGGCTCGCCGTCTCCGTCATTATCGATGCGATCGACGGCATTGCCTGGCGTTTCCAATAGGGCGACGCCCACAATGCCCACCGGATCTTTCCCAAAAGTTGGGGCTTTGTTATCCGCATCGCGGCTCCACATAATGTCGTTAAGCAAATCGTATTCGGAAATATCGTCTTGCGAATCCCCGTCGCCACCGACGAAATCGGCCACGCCAAGGGTTACGGCAAACTTTTTTAAATCTTTGGTTCCGTCATTGGTTAAAAAGTGGAGTAAATAAACCACATCGCTTACCAAAATTTGTGACCAAGCCATAGCACGTACATCCATTAAAATGCCCAAGCCATGGCGGGTCAAATCAGTAGAATCCGGATAATACAAATAGTTGTCGTAGCGGTCATCCGAAGCGCGGTAAAAAATTTCCTGATCGGCATTGAACTTATCGCGTCCAAAATAGCCATTCCAACTGCCCGGCCAACCGGGTTCCGCGCCACTGCCTGGGGCAATATTCATTTTATCTGGCCAAAATGCGGGCCACGTACTGGGATCCACGCTGTTGGCAATGCTGTTGGAATTGGGGTTAAAGTAGCCTGGACAAGGTTCGATATTCCAGCTTTTGCCCTGATCCGAAGTACGTCCGTTATCCACAATTACGATGCGTTGACGTTCTCCGTTAACATCGGTAACTTCGGCACCCCACCAAATGGTGGTTTGAGCCAAATAAACTTCGCCCGTGTTTTTAGGCCATTCGTAAGGCGTTTCTTCGTAAATAGGTACCGCCCCGGTTCGCCCGGTATGGCCAAAGTTAAATATGGTTGTACGGACATTATTGCCTTCCAGTTGTGCCTTACGACGATATCTGGGATCGCCGCGCTCTTTGCTGGGCACATGATGGGTATTTGCAAACAGGCTTTGGATGCTAAACATCAAAAACAAGATAAGCCAAAGTTTAAACACCTGTTTCATGTAATCACCTTTCCCTTAAAAATTGAAATCAATACCAAACAAAACACGTCTCGGTTCGGCATAGTGCCACGGATACTTACGATATTCTGCAACGGAATTCGGACGCTTGGTAAAGTCGTCCGGAGTTTTGTCCGTTGTGTAATCCGGTTTACCCGTATCGGCAAAAACGTTAATCGGAATATGATTATCCAATAAATTGTACACATTCACAAAAGAGGTAAATTGATATCCGGCAAGTTTGAATGATTTGTGAACACGCAAATCCATGCTGAATTGGTTGGGTTTGCGTCTGCTATTTTTTTGCAGCCCCCAGCGAATACCGCGGTCTGCTGTGTATTGTGTTATTTGCGGTGTATAGGGCAATCCCGTTCCGAAGCGGGCAATTAAGCTGGCGCCCCAGGTATTGTCGCCCACATAAAACGAACCGTTAATCAAATGACGCTGATCCCAGTCCAAAGGTAACAAAAACAACGTCGGTTCCAAATTCGACCGGATGGCGTTAAACTCGTCTTCCGGAGTTGAATTACTGCCTTCCGCCACTTGAAAAGTGTAGCTGATGTCGAAGGAATAGTGCTGACTGTAACGTTTTTTCAGAACCAGTGTAATGCCTTTGACATTGGCGTAATCTTTGTTGATGTATTTGGAATAGGTTACCCGGTTGTAAGTAATGTACAACGGACTGGTCGAAATCCAATCGCGTACGTCTCGATAAAATCCGGTGACATCAATTTTAAAATCGCCTAAAAATCCTTGCTGCAATCCGATTTCGTACATTACCGTTTTTTGGGCTTTTAAATCCGGATTTCCGTAAGGCCCGTAAAACTGGCCCGATTCTCCCACTTTGTAATATCCGCCGTTGTACAGATATTGAAAAGAAGGGATCTGTAAAAAATGGCCGTAGGAAAAATGAATAACGCCTTGCGAACTGATGGGGTAGGCAATACCCAAACGCGGACTTAACTGCATTTTGGGCGTTGCATCGTTGTAAAAATATTTTTCGCGTTCGCTTAAAGGAATTTGATCCAGCCCCGGGCGTAGAGGAAAATAGATATTCGGATCCTTTGGATCTTTGGGAATTTTGCCGTGCGAATTAAAATAATCGAACCGTAATCCGACATTAATTATCATGTCCTGAAATTCGATTTTATCCTGAATATATGCGGAGAATTCTTCGGGCCGCCGCGTATAGCGCGTCCGGCGTAAACTGGTATCGGCCGGAACTTCCGGTTGATAGGGAGAAATAATTTGTCCGCTGGCATCACGCTTGGCCTGTAAATAATAATCGTCGTAATTCAGAACATACGATTTGTAATCTACCCCGAATTTAACCAGATGATTGTCTGTTACCTGACTGGTAAAATCCATTTTAATCCCGTAGGTGCGTGTCATGCGGCTAAAGCGATGGTTGTTAGTTCCGGCCGTACGGAAGGCATAAGCAATGGGTTGCAACGTATCGCTATAAACATAACGCGGGTCGTAAGGATTTTTGTACAAATATTCTTTAAAACCGTTTTGGAAAAAAGAGGCCAACACCGTGTAAAATGTTTTCGAACTAAGTGTGTGGGTCATAGAAAACCAGGTATTGTAACTGTTAAAAAACTTATTTACGTTTCCGTCCGGTTCCCACTTGTAGCTATGGTCATAATCCTGATAATCCTTTTTCGAATACAATATTTCGGCGTTGAATTTTAACACATTTAACGGATAATAGGTAATTTTGGCTTGCGCATTGTACCTGCGGCTCCAATTCATAGGTACAGGATCTCCGCTCATCGGCGGTACAACTTTATACAATTTGCCATTTTTGGTTACATAATGTGCATCGGGATCACTTTCTTGCTGCACCGGCAGCAGAGTGTCCGCACTGGCCCAGCTTCCATCCGGATTATATCGTCTTTGTCCGTACAAATAGCCGTCGTTTTTATTGTATCGCAGATTGGTAAAAAAACGAATTTTTTTGGACGTAAACGGAACGGGACCGCTCAGGCTCGATTGAATGTTGTATTCCGAAAGCGGATCGAAATGGTCGATGTAATAAAAATACTCGGTAAAATTACTTAGATTATCACCCATGTAAAATTTGATATTGCCCTGATACGTGGGCCCGCCCTCTTTGGTTACCGCATTGATAATACCGGACATGGCGTTTCCGTATTCCGCATTAAACGTTCCGCTAATTACTTGCAACTCCTGAATGCTGTTGTTGTCAAGCTCTATTCCCATGCTATTATCGAAGGCGTCAGTTACCGAAACACCGTTAACCCAATAGGCAATTTCATTGCTACGACCGCCGCGGATATGAAACCCGCCACTGGCATCTCGCGTAACTCCGGCTTGCAATTGCAAAATATCAGACATTTCCGTTACGGGTAATACCTTAATCTCATCGGCCGAAACACTGGCCTGGCTGGCGGTAATATCCTTTTGAATCAACTTGCGTTTGCTTTCCACCACAATCTCTTCTGTAGATTCAAGCGTGCTTTCGCTCATTTTAAAATCCAGACGAGTGGTCAAATCGATGGCTACCTGCACGCCGGTCATGCGGATTTCTTTGTAACCCACATATTGTACGATAATCGTATATTTGCCCGGCGGGATGTTCAAAATAACATAATTACCGTTCAGGTCGGTCGTCGATCCGAAAACCGTACCCTCCAGATACACATTTGCTCCGGGCAAAGGTTCTCCGGTTTTTTTATCGATTACTCGACCGGCGATTTTTCCCGTGGTACCGGCAAAAGTAAAGGTTGCCATTGATAACAGCACCCCGATGACCACCAAGAATTTTTTAAGCATAAATAGACCCTTTCACTTCTTAATTGGGGTTATCCTGCAAATCAAACGATTTTACCAGCTTTAAATTGCGCTGTATTTTTACTTTTTTCCTTAGTTTCAATAAATAGGCACGAATCAGTTCGGTTTGATTTTCGCCTTTGTATTCTTTTAAAACAGCTTGCCGCACCTGTTCAAACGGCGCAGGTCGGGCATCCTGCCTGCCCTCGACCCGGAAAAGCCCGTAATATTCTCCCACTTTTATTGGGCCGATTATTTTACCTATCGGGGCATTCCAAAGTTTGCTTTTCAGATTGCCAAAACGATCCAATGCCGAATAACCGATTAATCCGCCGTTGCGTGCCGACCACTCCCTTTGCGAATAGCGGCGCGCCAATTGCGCAAAGTCCTCTCCGTCCAACAATTGTTTTTTAAGACGCAATGCCAATTTAAAATCCTTAACTAACAATTCACGAACATTAATCATTTTTGGCTTGTTGAATTTAAAAATATTTTTTCGATAGTAGTGGCGTAAAGTCGAATCCGGTACCTCAGCCGCAGCCAAAATTTGAGCACGTTTAAATTTAAGGTAAACATTATTATGCGCATTGGCAATGGCTTTTTGAACTTCCGGTACCCGATCGTAGTGTTTTTGTCTGGCAATTTGCCAAAGCTTTTCGTTAACCAAAATGCCGTAAATGGCCGTTTTTAAATCGTCCGTTGTTTCGATTTTTTGCAGATGATAATCCGGAATTCTGCTTAACTTGTTGTAAAGTACGGCCACACTCAGTTTTTTACCGTCGTACTCGGCAACTTCTTTTTGCATGTCTGTCGGCGAAATTTCCTTGCCCGCCTGCTTGTTATGCAAAAGAACCAGCAGCTCCTTTAAGCCGTCGTCTTCGTACGAGAGTTTTTTACGATCTAATATAGAATTCAAATAAACGGACTCGGCCTTTTTTTTGCGCATAGTGCGTACCAGACGAATAATTTTTTCTTTTTTATTTAAATACTCGTTTTCCGTTAGAATGGGTACCTTTTTGCGGTCTTCTACTTTGATAATAGACCAACCGTGAGCCGTTTTAACCGGTTTAGATATTTGGCCGACCTTTAAAGCGTATGCCGTATCTTCGAAAGCAGGGTCCATATCGCCCCAGGTAAAATAGCCCAAATAGCCACCGTTGTTTTTTAATGTGGAATCGGTAAAAACCACGCGAGCCAAAGAATCGAACGAAGCACCTTGTTTTAATTTTCGGTACAATTCATCCGCCTCTTGTTTGGTTTTGGCATACAAATGGCGGGCCGCAATTTTCTCGTTTACCCGCAAAAAAGCCCTACGCGCCTCAGCATCGGTTACCTTAATTTTATCGTAAATTTCCACCCCTTTTAAATAGCCGAGCGGCATTTCACGATCGGCCCAGGCAATTTCCTTTTTGTATTCAGGATTTTGATAAATCGCTTTGTTGTCATCGTATTTCCGCAGTAAAATCTCATTAATCATATTACGCAACACGCCCAATCGCAAATACAAATTGTCTTTCTGGTAGGTTGCATCCAGATAGTCGGCATAACGTTGTTTGTATTTTTTAAAGGGAATCGCATAACGGCCAACCACAGCAACCGTTTGATCGTTAAGCCTTGGTTGCTTTTGACAGCCGAAGAACAATAGAGCAATAATGCCCCCCACCATGTAGCGTGTCCACTTAGTTGTACTCATATTCCCAATCTTCAAATATGCTTAAAAATTAATCCCGAGCGTGCCTCGATTCGTATTGGCTTATTTGAGGGCCATATTTTTTGGCTTAACAGTTCACGGTAGGAGCCGTCAGCCAAAATTTTAGCGCCTATGGTTTGCGCACGATCGGAATTATTGATTAAAATAATGATACGATCTCCGGCATACGTTCTGGAAATAACCAAAAGATCGCGGCGATCGTCCGTTTTTAGTATTTTAAAATCTCCTTTGCGCAGGGCAATTTCCGCCCGCCGCAAATGAATTAATTTTTTGTAATAGGCAAACAAATCGAAATCGAATTTGACCGAATCCACCGGGCGCGGTTTTTTGCTGATATTGGCTTTTTCGGGCTCATAAACCAAATCGTCCCAAACCATCGGTTTGCGGCAGTCCGGATCATCCGCTCCCCACATGCCCGATTCCGTTCCGTAATAAATCATGGGAGCGCCCGGATACACAAACTGAAACAATGCGATCAGTTTCTGGATTTGACGTTCCCTAGCATTCGGTTTACGTACATCGTATTCGGGATTATCCAAAGGGGAGACATTCTTGTCGTAAAACAGATCGGGATTTACAATATTAGAAGCCAAACGATCGGTATCATGGCTGTCCATTAAATTCAACTGTTGAAATCTAAAACGATACGCGTAACGCTTGTCTAAATCGCGAAGCCTTTTTGCAAATTGTCCGGCCGTTATTTTGGTTTTTTGGTCAATGAAATAGCGTGTCATTAAAGCAGCCCATTGGTAATTCATCACACCGTCAAATTCGTCGCCTTTTAGCCAGGGTGCAGGATTCATCAGTTTGTTGTTTTTCCAATCCTGCCAAAAAATCTCACCAACAATATAGGCCTCGGGATTTATTGTTTTTACGTGAATTCTGAAATCTTTCCAAAAATTGTGGCGAATCATTTCCGCCACATCCAAACGCCAACCGTCAATGCCATCCGAAGGATCGCCGTCTCCATTGGGATCCATCCAACGTTCGACAACTTTAAAAATATATTTACGAATTGGGGGAATCAATCCGTTGGCATCTTGCTTTAACTCCGGTAGTTCTGGTACATTGCTCCAAGCTTTGTATTTAAATTCGTCTTGCGGGGTTTCAGGATTATCCCAAGCGTATATCGTAAACCAGTTTTTGTATTTTGATTTCGGCCCGTTTTTACGAACATCTTCAAAGGCCCAAAAGGTCATTCCGACGTGATTAAAAACGCCATCGAGAATAATACGTATATTACGTTTGTGCGCTTCTTTAACCAGACGCAGGAACAAACTATCGGCTGTGGTCCATCGCCATGTTCGTGGATCGGCTGGATTTTCGTTAGCTACGATTTGCCTGTCTTTTAGTGGATTGGGGCCAAAATTATCATCAACATGAATATACGTGGACGCATCGTATTTGTGTAAGGAGGGTGATTCGAAAACGGGGTTAAAATAGATAGCATTAATGCCCAGGTCTTGCAAATAATCTAATTTCTCCAGAACGCCTTGTAAATCTCCGCCATAACGACGACGTTGGGCATTGTAAGCAAAACCTTTACCGTTTTGTTTTTCCCAAGGTTGCAATTTGTACCAGTCCGAGGTCCACGGACTGAGATGCCAGGCCGAAGTGGTATCGTGTGGGTAGCTTCCGAAAAGAGATTTTTTATCCGGATCATTTGCCGGATTACCGTTACGGAACCGTTCGGGAAAAATTTGGTAAAAAACAGCATCCGCTATCCAATGCGGTTGGGGTTCTTGCAAATTCGAATAATCCGAACGGCAAGCCACCAAGGATAAAACCCCGAAAAGAAGAAAAAACCATGGTTTTTGGTACCAATGAACCATGCACCCTCGCACCATTTTACAAAACACATTTTAGTAATACAGAATATAGTTACGAATCTCAAGAAAAAAAAATATTTTTTTAGTTTTTCAGACGATTCGGTTCATTTTTTAGCGGATTTTTTTTACAGTTGCGGAAGATTTTCTGGTAAAAAAAGGCCGCATATAAGCGGCCCTTTTTTCTCATTGGTTGACATACATTATTTTTTAATGCCGGCAATTTCTTCAATCATGTCTGTGGTAATCGATTTCGGACGTTCGATAGACTGGCCAACGGCACGATCCCAAACGATATTACTTAATACACCGATGGCACGGCCCACGCCAAACATCACCGTGTAAAAATCGTATTCGCGTACGCCGTAATGCCATTGAATAACGCCGGAATGGGCGTCAACGTTTGGCCAGGGATTTTTGGCTTTGCCATGTTTTTGCAGAATCGGCGGAACCACTTCGTAAAGCATACTTACCAGCTTGAAGATGGGATCATCCGGTAGGTGTTTTAAGGCAAATTCACGTTGAGCGGTATAACGCGGGTCGGTTTTACGCAAAACCGCATGCCCGTAACCCGGAATAACCTGACCGGCATTCAGAGTATCCCAAACGAATTTTTCCAATTCTTCTTTGGTAGGTAATTTACCGCCCATTTTGTCCATTACGCCTTGAATCCAGCGTAATACTTCCTGATTGGCCAAACCGTGCAAAGGACCGGCCAGGCCGTCTAAACCGGCGGAAAGAGAGTAATACGGATCGGAAAGGGCAGAGGCCACCAAGTGTGTGGTGTGGGCACTTACATTGCCGCTTTCATGATCGCTGTGCAAAATAAAGTACAAGCGCGAAATTTCTTCATACGGATGATCGATACCCATCATGTGCGCAAAGTTCGCTCCGAAGTCCAAATCCGGATCTGCCGGAATGGGTGTGTCGGCTTTGTACTTCATGCGATAAATGTACGCCGCGATTTCCGGTAATTTGGCCAACAGATTCATCGCATCTTCATAAAACGGATCCCAATAATCCATTTTACTAATGCCTTCGTTGTATTTTTTTACAAAAACCGATTCGCGTTGCATGGCCAAAACGGCAGCGGAGAACATAGTCATGGGATGGGTATCGCGCGGCATGGCACGCAGCATATCGAAAACATAATGCGGTACTTGGCGTCTGGCTTTGAATTCTTCCACAACATCTTGAATATCTTCTTCGGTAGGAATGTCACCGGTAAGCAGTAAATAAAAATGGCCTTCCACATAAGGCATTTCGGCGCCTTTAGGTTTGGGCAATTTTTCCAATACTTCCGGAATGGTGTAACCGCGGAAACGAATGCCTTCCATGGGATCTAAATACGAAATATCGGTTGTCAGCGCTTTTACGCCGCGCATTCCACCATAAAGTTGGCGAATATGAACTTTGTCGACTTCGACATCTCCGTATTCTTTAACCAGTTTGGTAATTCGTTCACGATATGATGGAATTTTTTCCGCCAGTTTTTGTTTTAATTTAGACATGACTATCCCCTTTCTTTTAGCTAAGGATTCATAAAACTGTTTATGTGTAAGAGAGAAAAATTATCCTTTATCATTAACTTCTTTTACTTTCGGGCTTTTATCTTTTTTTCCGTTTCCGTTACTCGGCGAATTATGTTTGTGTTTGTAATCGGTAATGTAAAAGCCACTCCCTTTAAATACCAAACCGCCGCCTGCGCTAATTTTACGCACAACATGTTCGCCACCGCATTTGGGACAAATTTTTATCGGTTCGGCCGTAATGCTTTGAAATTCTTCAAACTCGTATCCGCAATCTTTACAAATATATTCGTAGGTCGGCATCGTCCTGTTCCTCCAACTAATTTTAAAGCTTAGCTTTCCGCCAGCAAACTACAAATGCAAGCTACGTTTATTATATCATCAACGCTGCAACCGCGAGAAAGATCATTAAAAGGTTTGGCCAGGCCCTGAATAACCGGACCAATGGCTTCGGCACCGGCTAAACGTTCGGTAATTTTGTAACCGATGTTTCCGGCGTCCAAATCAGGAAAAATAAAAACATTGGCTTTACCGGCTACCGGACTGCCCGGGGCTTTACGTTCGCCGATAGAGGGAATAAGCGCGGCATCAAATTGCAACTCACCGTCAATTAAAAGTTCGGGTGCCAATTCTTTTACTTTGTTTGTCGCGTTTACCACTTTATCCACATCTTCGTGTTTGGCGCTGCCCTTGGTGGAAAAAGAAAGCATGGCCACCTTAGGCTCGCCCCCGACTAAACGTCGGTAGGTATTGGCGCTGCTAATGGCGATACTGGCCAATTGATCCGTATCAGGATTGGGAATAACCGCGCAATCGCCAAAGGTAAACTCGCGTCCGTCTTTTAAAACCATTATGAACGAGCTGGAAACCGCCTTCATACCAGGGGCGACACCAATAACCTGAATGGCCGCGCGTAACACGTCTCCCGTGGTAGCAATAGAACCGGCAACCCCGCCGGAAACTTCGCCTTTGCGCACCATCATGGCACCGAAGTACAGATGATTTTCTACCGTTTTTCGGGCTTCTTCCGGACGAATTCCCTTATGCTTACGCAATTCATAAAATTCATTGGCATAATCCGATAGTTTGTCGGATGTTTTGGGATTTTGAATTTCGATGCCGTTCAAATCGACATTGTTTTCCGAGGCAAGTTGTTTGAGCTCGGCCGGATCACCCAATAAAACAGGAACAACCAATTGCTTTTTATGTAGATATTCTGCTGCTTTTAAAACACGGGGGTCGAAGCCTTCGGCTAAAACGATTTTTTTCACATTCCGGTGCGCATTATTCCGAATCTTGTCAACAAAACCCATTTCAGCTCCCTTTCTGTGTTAATTTCTCTATTAGTTTCTTTTGCACAAATTTGGTTACAAATTTTTCTATGTCACCTCCAAAGTTAGCAACATTTTTTATAATTGTCGAATTTAAATACGTAAATTGTTCATGCGGCATCAAAAAAACCGTGGTAATATCATCGGCTAAATATCGGTTCATTAATGCCATCTGAAATTCATATTCGAAATCGGTAATTGCGCGCAATCCGCGAATAATAACTTTTGCTCCGACCTTTCTTGCAAAATCCACAATTAACCCGTCAAATTTGGCCACACTAACATTCTTAAACGGGGCTATGGCATCGCGGATCATCTCCATCCGTTCTTCGACATTAAACAACGGTTTTTTACTGGGATTAATGGCTATGGTTACAATTACCTTACTAAACAGTTGCGAACTGCGTTCGATCAGGTCGATGTGTCCCAAAGTAATGGGGTCAAACGTTCCTGGGTAAACGGCTATTTTATGATCGCTCATTTTTTCTCACCAAAAAACTAATTAAACTTCTACCCATTTTTTTTTGTATTAAAACATCATAAACATCGCTATCCGATTCAATGGGATTTATCGTTTCATGTTCCAATACAAGCAAACTTTTTGTAGACATTACCGGAGATTGCAATAAAGTATCGACTAACACTTGTAACTCGGCATATTTAAAGGGCGGATCCAATAAAAGAAGGTCGAGCGGCATTTGAGCGTTGCGTGCAAAATCAATGGCCGTTTGTTTCAGAATGACATATTGGTCTTCCGGAATACCAATGGTATGAATATTTTGCTTTAGAATATTTAAGGATTTATTGGAGCTATCAACAAAGTAAACTTTCTTTGCTCCGCGACTTAGCGCTTCTAAGCCCAAACTCCCGCTACCGGAAAATAAATCGAGTACGATTTTTCCTTCGGGAAAATCCTGCAATACATTAAAGATAAGTTCCTTAACCCGGTCCGTCGTTGGGCGAATCGAGAGATCGTCACTGCTTTTGATCTTTCTGCCTTTGTAAATTCCGGATATAATGCGCATTCATTCATCATTCTCATTTAAAAAGATCCAACGTCACCTCAGTCCGATAATTCGATTTGGAAAAATTCTTTTGGCTAAGAGCCGTAAGTACCAGTTTATGAACTTTAATATTGCGATTGGCTGCAGCAAGGGCGTTAATAAATTCCATGATTCCCTGATATTTTCCTTGCCCCTGAAAAAGAAAACGAATCCGGTTTAATCCCACTTTAGCTGGAGAGGTTTGTAGCTGTTGTACATCACCCACCTTTACCGAAAATTGTTGCCCCAACATTTTTAACCATTGTCCGAGCGCACCGGCCTCGCTTATTTTTGGCCCCGGAGTTACTTTTTTTGCGCTACCGGTCAGTTTTGTATGGAATACTGCGTCAATAGCACCGCCTGGCCACTCATTGGTTGAAATCAATTTTAGTGTGTTAAATGCGGGGATACCGCGCAAATTCATTGTCGCCTTGGCTAAGACATCCCGATTTTTACAATGGATTTCAAAAGTGATCTCGTCGTTATAAAGCAATAAACTGGTTATTCGGGCATTTTTTATGTTTACCGCTTTGTTAATGGACTGAATAAGGCCCAAGTTATAAGCATTCCGGCCCGCAATCTGGGCAAAAAATTGGTTTTGCTGGGCTTGTAACGGATTTTGTGCCTGAACGTTTTCCGTTGTTTTTGCCTGTTCGGTTTGTTGTTGTGCAGCGGCCTGCTCTTCTTTCTCTTTGTTTCCTTTGACAAAAACGCCTCGCAGAACAAAAAACAAAACGATTAGTAGGATTATAATCAAGGAACCGATTATCACGGGTTTGTAATTAACGGGGGCCAATTTTTCATCTTCATAATTATCGGATAGGGCATATTTTTGGGGGGGCTGCTCCACCGGCTGATCTTCTTCCTGTTCCGGTTCCTGTTCTGCTACCGGTTCTTCTTGCGGTTGCTCTTCTTCGGCGAACGAAGACATAATTTCCTGATCTTCTTCAGAGAACTCCTGTTCGGCCAGCTCGGGCTGCGGGCTGCGAAACGAATCTTCCGCACCGGCAAAAATATCCTCGTCTTCTTTTTGCTCGGCGGATGGTTCTTCTTTTTCGAACAAGTCCGATTCCAGTGCTTGCGATTCGCCTTCCGAAGGAGAAGATTCTTCCGCCGGTTCCGGCTCGGGCCGGTGCTCGGCTTCGGGCGATGGCGGTTGTTCGGCAGCACGTTTTTCTTTTTTTAATTTTTCAAAGAAATCGTCTTCATTCCAAAGATCATGTTCTGCCATCTCACCCCCAAAATTTAATTATAAGGTTACGCCGTACGCTTCGATATTGTTGGATGAAAATGAGGTGTTATTCAATTGCACGTTTATGGCCAATTCCTGAACATCCAGTTTGTTTTGGGCCAAAAGCCTGCGTAGGGCATCGGTCATTATGCGCGTGGAAAACAATTGCACGTTCTGATCTACCTGCGGCAATTGGGACAACACGGAGCGGATTCTTTCCAGTTCGCTTTGCACAACTTTTAAAACGCGCGTTTCATATTCATCTTGTTCATCGCCGTTGCCCAACGATTGAAGCGAATAGTCGAAAAACAACCCGTTTAAATAAAGAAACGTGCCCACCTCAAAGGCGTCGATTTGAAAAACAACCTGGTTTTTATGCACTTCGATCAATTCAAATTGCTGCAAATACTTCAGGATCGTATCAAAATCGAGCAGCACTTTGGTTACATTTAACGAAGCTTTTTGAGCCATTTGTTTTATGCTTTGCAAAATTTTCTTCTGAATGAGAACAAACACAAATTCCTGATATGTTCCGAATAAAAACGAATGATCTAACTTAACCACTTTATACTCGGACAGTTCGCGGGAATTCAAATTTTCTACTTCCCATTGCAAATGCTTTTGTACAATTCGGTCGTCCAGCTCAGTGGGCAAGGCCGCACGCTTAAACTGCGCCATGTACATCGGCAGCGAAACAAAGCATTCCGTGTTTTCCAGATGGTTGTTAACCAGATAATCGCCGATACGCTCTGCCAATAAATCGATGTTTTCCGGATTGAGAATCATATTAAACTCAAACGGAAACGGATACAAAATATCCCGCATCGATAGCAAATTTGCTGTACCGTCTGTTTTTTGCGTATGCGCGATAACAATTGAACGATTTGCGAAGGAAATTCCCAGAGATTCTTTCATAGTACTTTTTCAAAATAATAAGGGGAGAAACCGATTTTCTCCCCTTAATTGGATTTTCTCGGTTATTTCTTTTCTTCCCAGCTTTTGGTGTCTTTGTAAATATAACCGAAGTTTTTGATCTTTTTGTAAAATACGCCGTAAACACGTACCTTTTTGCCTTTTTGCGCAAAAACCAAAATATTTTGCAATTCTTTTTCGATTTGTTTCATCTTGTCAATCATAGCCTGGCTCTTATGACTTTTAACAACGTTCAGCAGAGAATCCAGCGTCTGTTTTTCCGGCTCGAGTGTTTTGATTTTTGCTCTGCGGCGACGTTTGTTAATTTTCTCGAGAATTTTATCTATCTCGTCAATTTTGTTATTCATCTTTAAGTGCAGACTGTCCAAATTCCCGAAAACATTTTCGGAATAAGCTTGATCATAAATCTGAATACCCTTCCAACTGTTTTCCACCAAATCCTTAATCGTGCTAAAACTGCGGCAGTTCGGAACAATGGTCCTAAAATCTTCCAGATCACGATAGGCTTCCACAACACTAATATTGTTATATCGATTTACAAGATCTTCGATCTCTTTGTAAGCAATAAAAAGATCGGTATTTTTACGGTATTTTTTGCGGATGATATCGGTACGTGTTTTAATGGAATCTAACATTTTAAGATAATCATGAATGGTGTCGAGGAATGGTAATTGATTTACCTCATCCACAACCTTCATCGCTCGCTGTTTCAAATCGGTCAATAAAACCGGACTTTCCACTTTAATAAACTGAGAATCCGCATCAAACATGAGCTGATACATTTGATGATTCACCGGACTGTAAAAATTTTGTTCGGTTAAATGAATAATCAGAGAATCGGATTCCGAAAGTTTACTAAGAGCAAACTGCGTCGTAATGGAATAATCTTGCAAAAACTTTTGATACAACTGATCCAATTCTTGGTTAGCTTCTTTAATTTGTGCCATTTGCGCATTCATATCCATTTTGAGCAGGTTTTCAAACGAATCGTCGATTAATTTTTTGAAATCCTGAACTCGATCGGCCACACTGGTTACGCGCACCAAACTGGAATGTTTAACCATTTTAATGAATTTTTCCAATCGTTTGGACAATGGAGACCATTGGGCATCCACTTTTTCGATGTTGATTTTCGGTAAATAGGTTTCGATTGAATCCGTCACATTTTTAATGCGCAGTGCATTAACCTGCAAGGTATAGTCGGTAAGTGTTTGCCGAATATCCAGCAAAGAATCGAGATAGGTAACCAAGGTAACGAATTCCGGATATTGCGGTGAATTCATAAAATTATTTAATTGAATTTTTAATTCATTTGCTTCGTCGTTTATTTCTTTAATGGTTTTAAAATTATAGGCATTGCTTTCAAGATCATCGTTAATTTGATCGACATTTTTCTTTATGCGAATCACGTTTTTAATAAACGGGTTGTTCATATATTGGGCATATTTGCGAATTAATTCCCGCGTGTAATTTACCACTTTTTGTTTGCGAATCAGGTTTGAATCGGAGCGAATTGTTTCGATTAATTTGGCCGGTTCGGTGGTAAATTTCCCGGTGAGATTCTTGTAATATTTTTCCGCCTCGTAAATGCTCATCATATTATCATGAGCCGTCTTTTCTTCCAGAGCTTCCTGTTTCCAGATTTTGCCCGGAATCAGGATAACAGCCACCAGAGCTGCCGCCAAAATAACGATCAGTATCTCTAATACAATTGAACCTTTTGCTTCTTGTTCAGCCATTATTCCTCCAAAACTCTTTTTATTTCAAATTATTCGAATCAAATTTTTCAAAAATAAATTTCAAATTTCAAATTAAGCAATTAATAAAATAATGTCAATCATTTTTTACATTATTTAATTTTCATAAAAACAATAGGTTTGACTTTTTTTTGCTTCCTTTTTGATTTTTGGGCCGTCTACTTTTTCACATTGCGTAATTGTATTATTTTAAGTAAAATAGTGATTATGAAACTTGTATGCATTTTGCTCGGTTAAACAATACTGTTTTTTACTGATAATTTTTTAACTCTGTTGAATTTTTATTCCGGAAACCGTTTGTCTTATCGGTTTTTCCGGTTGAAGTGTTACACAAAAATATCTGAGAATCTCGGAACCTGTGGGGACGACACATGCTGAAACGATTTTTATTTTTACTGCTTATTACGCTTTTGGTAACCAATTGCCGTTATGAAAAGGCAACTAATACCTCGGCATTAGCACGTATTAAAACATTAACGTTTACACGCAATGCGAATTTGCAAGATTGGTCTGCCTTGTTTAAAACATTAAAAACAGACGCGCTTAAGTATCGATTTGTATTAAGCGCCGGGCAAACCGGACAAGCTGCTTTATTTCCGCTATTGCAACACATTTACGCCGAAACAGATAATGACAGTTTACGCACACTGGCCGTTTTTTCGATGGCTCAGGTCGCACCTCACAAAAGTGTTCCTTTTTTATTGCAACAGATAACTAAAATCCACCAAAATCCAAAGCTTCAAAAATGCATTATTTCCGTTTTAGGTTACTGCGCCGATGCCCGATCTATTCCGACATTACAGAAATTAACTCAAGACGCGCAATTAAAAAATGCGGCGTTTTATGCCTTGGGGCGTACGGCCCGCGCCGGTTTTTTGGATGCACAATTTTTAAGGCAATTTTTCGATTCCACAAGAACGATACCGCCTACCGCCGCCGAAGCTTATTATCTCTATTCCTGCCCCCTATCTGCCAACAGGATCGGAAAATTGTCGTTCTATTTGAAGGCAAGCAATAAAGGCGCGCGGCTTTATTTACTAAAAAAAATCAATAAATTCCTTAACTCCAATCCGCAGAAAACATTTTTGACAGATTCTGCCGTTGTGCAAACGTTAACCTCATTTTTAGATCAAACGTTAAATCCTAACGAGCGTAACTGGCACTTGCGCCTGGCCGAATTAAAATTGGCTGCTAACGTTTTACACGATTCTTCTGCTTTTGCCAAAATTCGTTTTTTCCTTTCCGATTCCATTCCTTATGTGCGTTTGACTGCTTTTAAAACGCTGGCTGCCATAAACCCGCAAAATGCTTTGCCTCTATTGGTAGATCATTTTTCTTCTTTGCCGTTTACGGCGGAAAAGGCCGAAATTTGTAAAATCATTACTTCCATTGATCCCGCAACGGGATACTTGTTAATTAATCAAAATTTGGATAAGGGAAATTCTTACTTTAAAAATATCCTGCTTAATGCTTTGGCCGAAACCAAGTTCCCTCTGGCCATTCGCATGTTACGTCAATTTTTACACGTGGACGACCCTGTTTTAATCGAAGGGGCCTACTATGCCTTAAAACGCATTCATCGTCTTCGGGCCGTTGATGCGCAAAGTTTGTTAACCGGCAAACATTACAGTATGGTTGCCTTGGCCCTTTCCGATTGGTACGCCACACATCCTGCACCCGATAAAAAAACACTCCTTAAGCTTTATAAAACATTCCACCACCCCAATCAATTTGAATTGCAATTGGAAATTGTTTCGATATTGCAAAAACAGGGGGGAGTATCATTGGCCGAAGCCGATACCTTAAAAAAATATCTCGCCCATCCTTTTATTGCGCACTCGGTTTTTAAAAAATTGGGGCTTTCTTATACTCCCCGATCTTTTTCGTTGAATTTGCTGCCCAAATATTTGCAACCGGACAGCGTACAAATTACCGGGCATCCGGTTGTTGAAGTAATTACCAGCAAAGGATCGTTTCGGATGATGCTTTTTCCGGAATTTGCCCCTTTAACGGTTAAGAATTTTTTACATTTAATCCGGCAAAATTTTTACAACAAATTATATTTCCACCGTATTGTACCAGATTTCGTTGTTCAGGGGGGCGACCCGACAGGTACCGGATGGGGCGGTTGCAATTATTTGCTTCCTTCAGAACATTCTCCGCTTCGTTTTGTTCGCGGAGTTGTGGGCATTGCCACCGCAGGTTTCGATACGGGTAGCAGCCAATTTTTTATTTGCCAATCGGATCAACCCCATTTGAACGGTCGTTATACGGCATTTGCAAAAGTCGTTAACGGGATGAGCACTGTGGATAGGCTGGAAAGAGGCGATCTTATTTTAACCATTAAACAGGTTCGATAAATTGAAAGTTCATTTCGATTTTTCTAGCGACAGAGCAAAGGCTAATTTTAAAGCTTTTTTGTTTTTACTGGGTATTTTTTTAGTAATTTCGGGGATTTGGTATTCACAAAATTTGGTTTCCATTCTTGAAAACCAAGCTACGGAATATGTCAAATTCCGTATTAAATTTTTAGAAGTAAGCTTAAACAATCCGGCCTCCAATACCGATATTAATTTTTTATTTAACGAAGTCATCCAGAATGCTGACTACCCGTTAATTTACACCGATAGCCAAAACAATCCGCGCAGTTGGCGCAATATTTCCCCGGAAATTGACAATAAGCCCATCGAAAAGTTCAGCAAAAAAGATAGTTTGATTTTATTTAAAGCTTTGAAACGCATTAAAGAAGAAAACCCTCCCATTCCGATCAAATATCAAAATAAAATTGTGTTGGGCTATTACTATTACGGCTATCCCAAGGTGATTTACAAATTACGAATTTTCCCTTATCTGGCTGTAACCGCTGCTATTCTTTTCGGTTTATTGGGTTATCTCGGTTTTTCTTACATAAAGAAAAGCGAGCAGCAATCTATTTGGGTAGGCATGGCCAAGGAAACCGCTCATCAACTCGGGACCCCGTTAACTTCCATTGCCGGTTGGGTTGAACTGCTCAGCATTAGCGATGCCCACAAAGAGACGGCCATTAAAGAGATTCAGAACGATTTAAAACGGCTGACCAAAATTGCCAACCGATTTTCAAAAATCGGTTCCCGTCCGGAACTAAAACCAGTGGCTTTAAAACCGCTCATCGAATCGGTTGTTGCCTATTACCAGCGAAGATTGCCCAATATGCAGAAAAAAATACACATAAACACCATCTTTACGGAAGACGACATCCGATTAAATGTAAACGAAGAACTTTTTGAGTGGGTGCTTGAGAATTTAATTAAAAATGCCATTGATTCCATTTTACCCAATCGTGACGGGAAAATAGTGGTCAACGTCCGGAGAGAAAAAGAAAAAAATCTGGCTATTATCGACGTAATCGATAACGGACGCGGAATCGAATCTTCGAATAAGCGGCATATTTTTCGTCCTGGTTTTAGCACCAAAAAAAGAGGCTGGGGTTTAGGGCTTAGTTTGGCCCGGCGCATTATCGAAAATTACCATGGCGGAAAATTATTTTTAAAAGAAACCAAAATCAACGAAGGTTCTGTTTTCCGCATTGTTTTAAAAGCGCAAGAGGCATAGCGTTTGATTGATATTCTCTTTTTTGATACTTTTTTGTGAATAAATACGAGGATAATGTTTTGGCAGAAAATCGCAAAAAGCAAATAGAATTTTCTCGACTGATTGAGCCCCATTTAACATCGTTGTATAATACGGCCTTACGTATGACACGCAATCAACACGATGCGGAAGACCTGGTACAGGATGCCCTTTACAAAGCATATCGCGCTTTGGATCAATTTCAAAAAAATACTAACTTTCGCGCCTGGATTTTTCGTATTCTGGTTAACACCTTTATTACCGCCTATCGCAAAGCCGTAAAACAACCGCAAAAAATTAGTTACGACGACCTGGAAGAATTTTTCCTTTTTAAGCGTTTAGATGAATCAGCGAGCCTGCAAGAGATGCCAAAGGAAGAATTTTTAGAAAACCTCTTTGATGACGACGTTAAAGGGGCTCTGGAAAATTTGCCTTATCAGTTTCGTATTGTCGTGCTTTTGTGTGATGTTGAAGGCTTTTCGTACAATGAAATTGCCGAAATTATTGATGCTCCGTTGGGTACGGTAATGTCACGGCTCTATCGCGGCCGAAAGCTACTTCAACGTTATTTGTGGGATTATGCCAAACAAAGAGGATACATTACGGATGACTTCAAACAAAAAAAATGACCATAAAAACCGTGAAAAGCATTTTGATTGCGCCGATGTGGAAAAATATGTCCAGCAATATCTGGATAATGTGCTGGACGAAGAGAAGAAACGCCTTTTCGAAGAACACATCGACTATTGTTTACCCTGCGACAAAAAAGTTGAATTTGAGCGCAAGTTCCGCGAAATTGTCCGCTTAAAGACAAAGCGTCTTGTACCCGCAGAACAAGTGAACGAAAAACTTAAAAACCTTCTGAAAAACATCCATTAATTATTTGCTTTTGTTGTTATGGTAATATTTTGATTTAAAAGATAATCAAACAATTTGATTTCGTCATAAAATATCTTGTCTTTTTTATCCGCTTTTTGAACCTCGATAAAAAAACTTTCCGGCAACCAAATATTTTGTGTTTGGGCAAAATTAACCGTTAATTTAAATCCGCTGACAACCTGCCCCGCTACCATGGTTTGAACCGTCCAACCCTGGCATAGCCATTTTTCATCCACTGTTTTAAACTGCGGATACAAAACCATTTCTTTGTTTTGTAACGGATAATTTATATCGATCATAATGCACAAACCGTTAAGGCCAAGCAAATATTTAACCGTAGTCCCCTGATTATCAATATCGGAAAACGTCATTTGTACCGCTTTATCCGTATGACGTAATACATAGTGATCCATTAAATCCGGATCCAACAACCCCACTAAGTAGAATCGCTGCAAATCCAATAAAATACCCTTCATTTGCATTTTTAATGCATTTACCAACTCGGTATAGGTTTTTTTCTGTTTAGCATTCATTTTAAACGGAAACTTTAATTGCGAAAGATAAATTTTATTCGGTTTTTCCCAGATAATTTTAATTGGCGGTATTCCGACCGTATCCCAATTTTGCTTGGTAAATGTATCGAATTTTGCCGATGAAACCGAGGCAATAAAATTTTGTAATTTCGTATTGCTTAGGGTATAATAGGACAGATGAAGTGCTTGCAAAAAACTGGTTTCGTCAAAATTACTCTGAGCCGATAAGCCAGACAAAGAAAAAAAAGCGATTAAAACGATGCCAATGACCTTCTTCATAGCTTTCCTTCATAATTTATTTGGTGTTACACATGCTTTTTAGTAAATTTAAAATTTGTAAAAAACATGATTGACTATGAATTTAGAAACAATTAGTTTCAAAAACAATACATTAAAAATTTTAGATCAAACGCTTTTGCCCGACAGGCAAGAGTACATTGTTCTTTCTCATTTGGACGATGTTATTAACGCCATAAAAACGTTAAAAGTTCGCGGGGCACCGGCCATTGGCATTGTAGCAGCCTACGGCTTGTATATTCATGCATTACATTTACAAAACCAAGGCTTGCTTTCATTAAAAAGTCTGCGCCAGGCCGGACAAAAATTAAAAGGAGCCCGACCTACGGCCGTGAACTTGCTTTGGGCTGTGGATCGTTTGCTAAAGGCCGTTAGCACGGAATCCGATTCCTTGAAAATGCTAAAAACATTACGCAATCAGGCCTTAAGCATTCATAAAGAAGATAAAACTATGTGCCAAAGCATTGGCCAGTACGGCAGCCGTCTCGTTCCTAAAAAGGCTCGGATCTTAACGCATTGTAATACCGGCTTTTTAGCCACCGGTGGCATTGGTACGGCCTTAGGGGTTATTTACAAAGCTTTTGAACAGGGTAAAGACGTACATGTCTTTGTGGATGAAACGCGCCCCATTGGTCAGGGAGCAAGACTGACCTATTGGGAGTTGCAACAAAATGGCATTCCGGCTACCTTGATTGCAGATAATATGGCCGCTTTTTTGATGAAGCAAAAACGTGTGGATTTAATTATTACCGGCGCCGACCGTATTACGGCAAACGGTGATACAGCCAACAAAATAGGAACCTATGCTTTGGCCATTTTGGCCCGGCATCATGGTATTCCTTTTTACATTGCCGCCCCTTCTTCAACGTTCGATCTTTCGTTGCCAAATGGCGCGCAAATTCCCATTGAACAAAGACCCGGCGAAGAAATTCTTAATTGCTGGCAGATAAAAGCAGATCAAAACTACCGGGTATTTAATCCCGCTTTTGATGTTACGGATCATGAGCTTATTAACGGTATAATTACCGAATTGGGGATTATTGAAAATCCGAATCATGAAAATATAACTAATTTTTTCAAAACATTTAATAAAGGAGATCTTTTATGAAAAGATTGATGTTATTAGCTATTCCAATTTTGGTATTAGCGCTTCTTAGTTCTTGCCGTCCTCCTGAATTGGAAGGCGCTTTTGTGGATTACAATGCTGGCCGTTACGATAACGCTTTGAAGCTGGCCAAGCAATCCACGCAAAAATATCCAAAAAATGCCGAAGCCTGGTATTTGCTTGGCGAAATTTACGGTAAAAAGGAAATGTACAAAGAAATGCGCCATGCGTTCGATCAATCACTTAAATTAAGTCCTCAATTTTCGCAAAAAATCAAACAGGCCGAACTCTATTATTTCAGCAATTTGTTCAATCGCGGTGTTAACGCTTACAACACCTTTACCAAAATGTCAGACCGTAATTCGGATAAGGCTAAAAAACAACTTGAAGAAGCCATTAAAAATTTTAAACTGGCCAATATTGTTAAACCCGACTACAAAGCCGTTGATCTTGTCGCTTTGTGCTACAGTCTCGAAAGCAAAAAAGACAGCGCCATGGCCTATTACACCAAACTTACGCAAATGGCACCCGACTCTGCAGATAGCTACATTAAATTAGGTCGCTATCAGCTTTTGAATAAGGATTACAAAGGCGCTATTAAATCTTTGGAAAAAGCACTAAAAATCGATCCCAAAAATGCTAACGCAATCCAAATTATTGCCGAAGCTTACGACCGCGACGGCGATACGCAAAAAGCCATCGAAGCCTATCAGAAAGCAATGGCCATTAATCCCAAAGAAAAAGCTTTTCCTTTTAATCTGGGTCTGATCTATTTCAAATTATCTACCGATACCACGGTTAGCAAAGAAAAGCAAAAAGAATACCTGCAAAAATGCATCGATGCCTTCGGTAAGGTTATTCAGCTCGATCCGACCATGAAAGAGCCCTATGACTTTAAGTCGAACTGTGAAATTCAATTAAAGAAATACGATGAGGCGTTAATCACTTTGCAGCAGGCAACGCAGCGGTTTCCGGATGTGGGTGCTTTTTGGTTCAATTACGGTGTGGTGTTAACTCACTTAAATAAAGCCAAAGAAGCTAAAGTGGCATTTGACAAGGCCAAAGAGCTGGGCGTAAAGTAGTTTTTGCAACAAATAAAAACGCAAAAAGGCAATCGATGTTTTCGATTGCCTTTTTTTAATTCTACCTATTCCCTTGATGTTGCCGTCAAATTTCAATAGGGGCTTTTTATTAATGACATTTGCATGCTAAATTTTTCCCTCACAAATTGTAATCCATACCATTCATCTCTAAATTAAACAGGGTAACAAAATGGGAGAAACGTATGAGTAAAAAAATAGGTTTAGCTTTGGGCGGCGGCGGAGCGCGAGGATTTTCACATATAGGCATTTTGCGGATTTTCGAAAAAGAAAATATTCCAATCACCCAAATTACCGGTTGCAGCATCGGTGCCATTATCGGCGGTTTGTACGCTTATTTGGGAAACGCCGACGATGTAGAACAATATATTCGCAAAATGATTAGCGATCCTGTCTTTAAAGAATTAAACATCGGTTTATTCACTGCTATGAATCGCGATGATCGGCATATTTTGTTTGAAGATTCTTTGCACAATTTAAAAATGTATTTTTCTTTGTTGAAAACAATACGAACCCCATCCATATTCAATGCGGAAACCGTTGAAAAGATATTTAATCTTTTCCCGGATGTTGAGCTCGATTCACTTAAAATAAAATTTGCTACTATAGCTACAGATTTGATTTCCGGTCGTGAAATTGTGATTAATGAAGGTAGTTTGCGCAGGGCAGTCCGTGCCAGTTCATCCATTCCCGGATTTTTCCCTCCTGTAAAAATGGACGACATGCTACTGGTTGACGGTGCGGCAACGGATAGTATCCCTGTGCAAATTGTGCGCGGTCAAGGAGCACAGTACGTGATTGCCGTTGATGTTGGTAAATGCATCAATGATGTCGGATCTCTGGAAACGGGATTGCAGGTCATTTATCGGGCGGAAGATATTGTTTCGCACCATTTGACGCAGGAAAGGATTGCTGGAGTTGATTACCTCATTCGTCCAAAAGTGGGGCACTACTCGTGGGCGGCTGTAAGGCAAATGGACGAAATTATTGCCGCAGGTGAAGATGCGGCGCGGAAGGCCATTCCCGATATAAAACGTGTTCTTGGATGTAAATGATGAATCCTTATTCTTTACCATCAATTATCTCGTTTACAGTCAATTTTAGTTTGGCCTTAATTGTTTTGGTAGACAAACCCAAATCGGCGCTGAATCGCTGGTTTTCGGCTTTTATTTTGATATTTGCCCTTTGGAATCTTTCCGAAGTCGTTATTCTAAATTCAAGTTCTTTTTCCTCGGCGCGAATCGCAGCCCAAGTAGTATACCGGATCATCTTTCTGGCGCCGGCCTTTTTTGTGGTAGTGGCCTATCATTTCCCTAAAAATTTCCATAAGCATTTAAGCCAGCCTCTTTTTTATGTGCTCATCTTTTCTCTTCCCATTATTTTACTGAGCATGTCATTCCCCCAATTTCAAATCGAAGTAATCCCTTTAAACAAGGCCCGCGATGTTTTTTATTACCAATTAAAATATTCGTTTTCGCTACCCTTCATTCTGCTGCTCATTACGACCTTAGGATACATGGTTTGGGGTGATGTTTTGCTCATCAAAAAAATTCGCCGTTTAAAAACAATTCGGCAAAAAAGCCAAACCCGTTTTTTTGCCATCGGCATGATCATCATTTTTTTTGTCTACCTGATTTTAAATTTACTGCGCGCCTTTTGGGCGCAAGCCATTTCGTATTATTTTGTTTCCACAATTTTAACCCTGGTTATCGCCTCATTCTTTTTTATTTCCATTATTCAGTTTAAGTTTTTTAACCCGTCACGCTATTTGACCGGTGGAATTACTTACTCTATTTTATCATCAATTGTATTGGCTGTTTATTTTTTGGTAATTAAAAGTATCAACGAAAGTTTGGTCACTTGGCTGAAAATCGATTCCTACGTTTTAGACGGCCTGGTCATTTTTGCTTTGGTTGTTCTCATCCGTCCCTTTGAACATCGATTGCACGACCAATTGGATCGTTTGATACACAGCAATATCCATCAAAATCGAAAATCTTTTTTAAAGCTTTATCAGGAATTACAAGCCTATTTGGAGCCAGATGAGTTTTTTTCAAAGATCAAAAAATACCTGACGCGCCATTTTAATGTAGAACGCATTCTTATTTTTAATTATGATGCTCAGAGTTTTTCCTTTGTGGAAATTGAAGAAGGAACTTCCATGCCGACCATTCCTGCGGATTGTTCGCTAACCAATATTTTAAAATCCAAAAAACGGGCGGTTGAATTTTATGAATTAGATCATAAAAAAATTATTCCACAATTAGGTGAATTTTGGGAGAATATTCAGGCCCGGGTTATTGCACCGTTGATCTACGAAGACGAGCTACTGGCCATCTGTATTTTAACACGTAAAAAATACGGGCTCGATTTTTCACAGGATGAGCTTGAAATTTTATCTATTTTTAGTAATGAAATTGCTGGCGCATTAAAGCGTAATCGGATTATCGAAGATTTACGCCTTAAAGATCGGCAAAATTATCAATTAGAAAAAATGGCGACGCTCGGGCGGCTTACGGCCGGAATAGCACACGAAATACGAAACCCGTTGAATACTATTTCCACAGCTGCAGAAACCCTGCTAAAACACGATATTAGTCAGGAAGATCAAAAGGAACTTAGTCAGTTCATCATGGAAGAAGCATCGCGTTTGAATCGCATTTTAAATGATTTTTTGAATTTATCGCGTATTCGTCCGGCGCAAATAATCTTTTTTGAAAGCAAAGAATTTATGGAAAAACTAAAGCTTTCATTACAAAGTTTGAGCCCGTCTGCCATTCACTTTATTTATCATATTGAGCCTAATGCTCGCCTATTGCGGAGCGATCCGGATTTACTTTTTCAGGCTTTGTTAAACTTAGGCCTAAATGCTATTGCGGCCATTAAGGAACGCTGTGCAAAGGAAGCGCAATTTAAATGTAAAAATGGCATGGTACGCTTTACTATTACCTCTGATACGAACCATTATCGGATTACCGTGCAAGATAATGGTACCGGTATCGCAAATGAAATTAAGGCATCGGTGTTCGATCCGTTTTTTACAACCAAGGAAAACGGTACCGGGCTCGGGCTTTCGATTGTGCACCAAATTGTAGATACATTAATGGGTCGGATTTACTTAGAATCCAAACCCGGTGAAACTAAATTTACCATCACAATTCCTGTAAATATTTGAGGGCCCGCTGTTGGGAAGCCTGGCAAAAAATTAACGGGGAGATTTCCAAATGCAATCAAACAAACCGGTTATTTTAATTGCCGAAGATGAAACAAAAATTCGTAAGATTCTGAAAATCAATTTACAGAATCGTTACAAAATTATTTTAGCCGAAAATGGGCGCGAGGCAATGGAATATCTGCAGCATGAACCAGTGCATTTAATCTTAACCGATCTGAAAATGCCGAAAATGAACGGCATGGAGTTGTTACGTTTTGCAAACGAAGTATTTCCTTACATTCCGGTAATTATTATTACTGCTTTCGGAACCGTGGAAAGCGCAGTTGAAGCTATGAAGGCCGGTGCATACGATTACATCCTTAAACCAATTAAACTAGCCGAGCTTGAAACTACAATCGAAAAGGCATTGAAATTTGGTTCGTTAATGGAAGAGAACGCTCAGCTAAAAAAGAAACTGGAACAATATGAAAACACTTCGGAAATTATTACGGTTAACCCGCGCATGCTGGCGCTGCTGGAAACCACCAAGCAAGTAGCTCAAACACCCGCAACCGTGCTCATACAAGGCGAATCCGGAACGGGCAAATTACTTTTTGCCCATGCTTTGCATCATTTTAGCCCCCGTGCCGACCGGCCTTTTATTGAAATTAATTGCGGAGCTATTCCCAGAGAACTATTGGAAAGCGAATTATTCGGACACGAAAAGGGCGCTTTTACAGGGGCGGTGCAAAGTAAAAAGGGTAAATTTGAGTTGGCTAATCAGGGAACTTTGTTTTTGGATGAGATTGGTGAATTGCCTTTGGAGTTACAGGTAAAATTGCTGCACGTTTTGGAAAACCAACGCTTTATGCGCGTCGGAGGGACGGAATTTATTACGACCAATGTAAGGATTGTCGCCGCCACCAACCGTAATTTGCAGGATGAAGTTCAAAAAAGACAATTCCGGGAAGACTTGTATTACCGATTGCGTGTGGTTTTGCTGGAAATACCCCCGCTACGCGAACGTAAGGAAGATATCCCTGTGTTAGTTGCTCATTTCATACGCAAGCACCAATCATTAAATCTACGAGGCAGAGGCGAAATTGAAATCACTGACGAAGCCATGCAATTATTGCAACAATATACCTGGCCTGGCAATATACGCGAGCTGGAAAACGTGATTCAACAGGCGTTAATTTTTGCTAAGGACAATAAAATTGTACCTGAACTTCTACCTCCCGAAATTCGTGAAAACGCACTTCGTATTCCTTGCACAAAAGAAGAATTAAAGTCCGAACGTTTGCGCCGTACCGAAGCCATTATTAAAGATTTGGAATATCAATTCCTTGTAAATTTGCTTACTAAAACCAAAGGGAACATAAGCAGGGCGGCAGAACGCAGTGGCTACGATCGCCGTCAAATTCAAAATTTGCTTAAGAAGCATCACATTAATGTGGAAAATTTTAAGTGAAATTTGGCGTTTTACTGCATAATCTTACTTAATAATTGTGCTAAATTAACGGCCTAAATTGTACCAATAATTAGTATTCTATACCCTCTCTTGCACAAACCATTAAAGTTTATTTTTCTGAAATTGAATAAATTGTTTTTTCTTGTAACAATGCTTTCTGCATTAAGCCATCCATCAATAGCATGAAACACAAACTGTGAAATTAAATTTCACAGCAGAATTCCTTTTATTTAAAGCTACATACCCTAAAGCACGTATTTTGTTGGGAAATTCCATTTCCCAAAATTGCCGGAAGCCTGAATTATTAAAATACTCTAACTTTTTTGATTACAACGCGTTACTTAAAATATAAATTTTTGGCATGGTTTATGTGATAATAAAAAATGAATACGTCACAGAGAATCAAAAAGGGAAGGAGAACAAAATGTGGCAAGCATGGATTAATGGACTTTTGGGTATTTGGCTTTTTATCGTCGCTTTTCTGAATTTTGGGGCTCAAGGAAACAAGTGGGACGATCTCATTGTCGGTATCATCGTAGCCATCGTTGGCTATTTGATGATTAAAGAAAAACCATGGCAGGCTTGGCTGAGTATTATCATTGGAATATGGCTTATTATTGCAGCATTCATTCCTTCTTTGGTTGTTGGAGCAGGGAATATGTGGAGCCTGATCATCAGTGGCATCTTGGTTATGGTCGGCGGTTTCGGAGCCTTGGGCGGCGGACAAAAAGCTTAAGTCTTTTTTAATCACAATTAATAACGGTATTACAGTGTTGCATGTAGCAAAAGAGCCGGGTAATTTTCCCGGCTCTTTTCGTAGCTTAATGGAGTGTGTAAATGAACTTAGGCATTGACTTAGGATCTTCTTCGGCCAAGGTTGTTCTTATTAACCAACAAAATAAACTTCTTTACAAAAAATACACTCGCCACCACGGACGGGTCAAAGAAACGTTATTAGGGATATTGGCTTCCATTGCGCCCCATTACCGGAATCATTCGTTTAATGTATTAATGACCGGAAGCGCAGGGATGGGTTTGGCCTCGCGCACAGATATTCCTTTTGGGCAGGAGGTTATCGCCCTCTCCAAAGCCATCCGGACTCTTTTTCCTCAGGTTTCGACTTTTATTGAACTGGGCGGTGAAGATGCTAAAATTATGATCCTCCGTAAACAACAAGCGCCAGAAATGAAAATGAATGGAAATTGTGCCGGAGGAACGGGTTCGTTTATCGATCAGATGGCTTCTTTGCTCAATATGGAACCGGCCGAGCTGAATGAACTAGCCAAACAATCCACCAAAAAATTGTACATTGCTTCACGCTGTGGGGTGTTTGCGAAAACCGATGTACAAGCTCTTTTGAATAGGGGTGAGAATAAGGCGGATATTGCTAGAGCAGTTTTTTTAGCTGTGGCCAATCAAACCATTGCCACCTTATTATCCGGTGCGGAAGTTAGTGGCAAAATTTTGTTTGCCGGGGGTCCGCTTACTTTTCTTTCCGAATTGCGTAAATCATTTATAGCAACACTGGGTAAACCGCAAGAAGATTTTATTCTTCCGGAAAACGCCGAAGTTTTGGTTGCAATAGGCGCCGCCTTGCTTGGCCGAGTAAAAGGTAGAAAAGTTTCTATTGATGAATTGTTAAAACGTTTGGAAAATGAAAATCCCATTGGTCAAACAATACGCACTTTACCTCCATTATTTACCAGCAAAAAAGATTATGATCAATTTATCGAACGGCACAACCGATTTAAGATTTGTAAACTAAAACACACGGAAGCGCAAAAAGTAAATGCTTTGTTCCTGGGTATTGATGCCGGGTCAACAACGACCAAAATGGTCCTCATTGACGAACACAACAACATTATCGACGATTTCTATTCCAGCAATTTAGGTGATCCATTACAAATAGCGAGGAAGGGTTTAAACCAATTTCGGCCACATTTAGAAAAAGGCTTGCTTAAGGCAACTTTTGCCACAGGATATGGGGAAGAATTCATGAAAGTCGCCCTAAATTTAGATGGAGGAATTGTTGAAACCATGGCTCACTACATGGCCGGTGCTTTGTTTGAGCATGATTTGAGTTTTATTGTGGATGTGGGAGGCCAGGATATCAAGGCAATGAAAATTGAAAATGGATTTGTGACTGATATTCAACTTAATGAAGCCTGTTCTTCAGGAACAGGATCATTTATCCAGACCTTTGCCAAGAATTTAAATCTTTCGTTGGACGAATTTGTACAGAAGGCGCTTTGGGCTAAAAATCCGGTTGATTTGGGCACGCGTTGCTCGGTGTTCATGAATTCCAAAGTGAAGGAAGCATTAAAGGATGGTGCGGATGTTAGCGATATTGCCGCCGGGCTCGCTTATTCCATTGTTAAAAATGCTTTATACAAAGTCATACATCTAAAAAATGTGGATGAGTTGGGGGATCACGTTCTTGTGCAAGGCGGTACTTTTAAAAACGACGCCGTGTTGCGCGCCTTTGAGATTTTGACCAAGAAGGAGGTTATACGTCTCAATATCTCCGAATATATGGGCGCCTTTGGTGCCGCCCTTTACGCAAAAAACTTCTACGCGCAACATGCTCCCTACCAAACAAAATTTCAATTAGCCGCTTTGGATAATATTCATTTCACTAAACACCAGATCCATTGCAAAGGATGTGGCAACAAGTGTAGTATTACACAATTTACCTTCAGCAATAAAAATCGATTTTACACAGGAAACCGCTGTGAACGTTATTTTTCCAATAAAAGCAATAGCGAGCGCATTACCGAAAACTTCTTTCGGGACAAAGAAGAAATCATTTTTAATGTGGATACTTACTGGCCGGGAACGCTGCCGCCAATAGACCCAGACAAGCCAATCATCGGTATTCCGCGGGTGCTGTCCGTTTATGAGCATTATCCCTTCTTCTATGCTTTTTTTCGCAGGTTAGGATTTAAGGTCGTCCTGTCTGATCCGACGTCGAAAACCATGTATTACAAAGGATTACGAACTGTACCGGCCGATAATTTATGCCTACCGGCCAAAGTCGCTAACGGTCATGTGTTTAATCTGATTGAAAAAAAAGTGGATCGTATTTTTTATCCGGCTATTCTCTTTGAACAAAAAGAAAGTAAAGATGCGCAAAACAGTTTTAATTGTCCCATCGTTACGGGCTACGGAGAAGTTCTGAAAAAAAACATTAAAACCGATGTTCCTATCGATTCGTTCCCTATGAGTTTTAATTATTTGCCCGGTGTGCGTGACAATATTTTTAAATATTTACAGGTTTACGGCATTAGTCGAAAGGATGTGGATGCGGCAATTGACTTTGCCCTTTATGTGGAAAAGAAGAGTATCGATTTGCAAAGGGAGAAAGCAGACCGAATTATTGCCAAGGCTATGGCCGAAAATAAGCCGTTGATTGTTGTTATGGGACGCCCTTACCATCTGGATCCCATGGTCAATAATGGTATTTTGGATATGATTGAAGACATGGGAGCTTATGCCATTTCGGAAAATGCCATTCCTGATTTGCATAAAATGAACCTGCAGGGTGTTCTTCCGTTAACACAATGGTCGTATCATAATCGTTTGTATTTGGCAGCCAAATGGGTGGCGCAGCTCAAATACGATAAAGTCGCAGCCGTTCAGTTAAACTCTTTCGGGTGTGGGCCTGATGCAGTAGTGGTTGACGAGGTAAAGGCTCTGGTTGAAACCGGCGGCAAAATTTACATTTCTATTAAAATCGATGAAATGTTTAATTTGGGAGCAGCAAAAATCCGCCTTCGGTCTCTTCTGGAAGCATTGAATCAAAATAACGAAATTCGTTTAAAGAAACGCATATTTAGCAAGCGCTATAGCATACGAGATCGTAAGAAGACGATTATCGTCCCTTATTTTGCGAGAATGTATTCAGATTTGTTGGAGCCGGTATTTCATCGTCTGGGATATAAAATCGTAACCCTTTATCAGCAGTCTCCCGAAGCTGTGGATGTGGGTTTGAAATATGTGAATAACGACATGTGCTATCCAGCCATAATTGTAATCGGTGATTTGATTAAAGCCTTACAAAGCGGCAAATACGATCCGGATCATTCAGCCGTGGCTTTAAGCCAAACGAATGGACAATGCCGAGCGTCGAACTATGTACCGTTGCTTAAAAAAGCGCTGGTAGATGCCGGGTTTACTAATACGCCTGTTATTAGTCTCAGCGCCGATTCTTTTGCCGAGGGGTTTGTATTTAATCCTGTAAAATTCATTAAGTATACCGTCATATTATACGCAATGGCCGATGGTATTTTACGGATGAAGCTACGTACCAAGCCGTATGAAATCGAAAAAGGCAAAACGATGAAGCTGGTTAATCGTCTGATTAAGGAATTGAAAGAACAGGTTTACGCCCATGCACCGGATAAAAAAATGCTGCACTCTTTTATGCGCTATGCCGTTGAAGAATTCAATAAAATTGCGATCCGCGGGAAACGTAATGCGCGCCGTGTGGGAGTGGTCGGTGAAATTTATTTGAAAAGCAATTGCTTTTCAAATAATTACATTGTGAATTGGCTTGAAGATAAGGGATATGAAGTGACTTTGCCTTCGTATCTGCGTTTCTTTGAATACGGTTATTTCACGCAAAAATTTACCTTTAAAGAAAAAATAAGTCGTCTTCCTATGAAATTGGCTACACGTTCCATTAATCATTATTTTATCAATTATTATCAAAAAGAAGTGGAGGCGGAGATCCGCCGCTTTGCCGGTTACGAACCAATAGAACCATTATATATGGCTGTAAAACGCGGTAGCAGCCCATTACCAAGGTATTTGCAATTTGGTGAGGGGTGGCTGTTGGCTTTGGAATTGGTAGAAATGGTAACACATGGTGTAAAAGATGTCATATCCTTGCAGCCTTTCGGATGTATCTCCAACCATATTGTTGCCAAGGGTATTTATCGGGAACTTAAAGACCATTACGGGGCCAATCTGCTTCTGCTGGATTTTGAATCTGGGACAAGTCGTGCCAATGTATTGAATCGTTTGGAATTATTCCTTTCTGATAACGAAAAACCAGGCGATCCGATAAAATAGCTGAGCCAACCCCTCTGATTTGATTGTTGTTCTGCTTTTTATTAGTCTATCTTTAATCGTTTATTTTTATTTGAAATTAAATCTTTTGAGCTCTCATTTTTTCTTGTTTTTACAAAAATGAATCATTTCGACTGCGTTAAATAATAGGACAACGCCTCCAGCTCAATCGACATGTTTTCGTTTTTGACCATCACATTTGAGGGTACTTTAATGGTAATCGGAGCAAAATTCAAAAAGGCCCGAATACCGCACTCTACCAAAGCATCTACCACCGACTGCGCACTTTTTGCCGGCACTGCGATAATGGCAATTTCTATTTTTTTCTCCTTACCCACGTAACAGGCATCGTCAATATCATAAATACGCAGGCCTTTTATCTCTTTACCGATTTTGTTCGGGTCTTTATCAAATAAGGCTTTAAAAATAAACCCTTGTTTGCGAAATTCTTCGTAATCAATCAATGCCCGTCCGATATTACCCACACCAACCAGGGCAATATTCCACTGTTTTTTTAAACCTAATATTTTCGAAATTTCCTCGCGCAAAGCCTTAGTGTTATATCCGAGTCCGCGCTTACCAAAGGAACCAAAAAACGAAAGATCTTTGCGTACTTGCGCCGAGGTAATGTTGTTAATCTCGGCAATCTCATCGGACGAAACCGTTTCGATACCTTGTTCAATCAAATTAGACAGGGTACGGTAATAGGTGGACAGACGGCTGATGGTCGAATCAGAAATCTTCTTCATTTACCCTCCTAAAAAATTAGTCTATGGCCTTATAACTAATGTGATAATTTTTTTGTGAAAAGTCAAACAAATTAAAGCCAAATTACGCTCCGTTTCTTTGTCCGGAACGTTTTTGGTTTATCGTTTTTCAGATTCGTTTTCTCTCTTTATTTTTAAATTCGGATCATAATTCAAAAAAATTAAGCCGCCTTTCGGCGGCATTTTTTTCCGTACTTTTACAACGGTTTAACTGGCATACCAAGGCCAAATTCCAAAAGAAATCTAAAAAACGTTAAGCTCTTTTATGATATTCTTTTTAGACCACCGTGTTTACGTTTAAATCGGCTCCCGCCTTTTATGATTCCCGTACTTCTTGATCTTCTTCGCCATTGGTCAGGGTAACCTTGGCCACATCGCTCACCCGGTCGTTTGCGCCCAGTCGAATCAAACGCACACCCTGCGTATTGCGACCGTAACGACTGATATTGGCCGTATTTTGCCGGTTAATAATGCCATTTTCGGTAATAATAACAATATCCTGATTATCATGCACACCCAAAGCACTTACCAGTTTACCTGTTTTCGGCGTAATTTTCATAGCAATCAAACCGCTGCCGCCGCGGCGCTGAATTCTAAAATCCTTTAACGGGGTGCGTTTCCCGTATCCCTTTTCCGAAACAGTCAGCAAGTCCATATCATCGTCACCAATTACCATGGCAATTACCTTGTCCGAACCGCCAAGCCGAATGGCGCGTACACCCGAAGCTGTGCGCCCCATTTCACGTACATCACTTTCCAAGAAAAGAATTCCTTTGCCCTGAGAGGTGACAAAAGCAATCTTTTGATTTTTTTCGGCCAGCTTGGCTTCGATTAACTGATCGTTTTCGCGAATGTGCAATGCAATAATTCCGGCTTTACGCGGATGGCTAAAGGCTTTAAGGTGGGTTTTTTTGACAATTCCTTTTTCCGTGCCCATAACAATATACTGATCGGTATCGAACGACTTAATTGCCAGTGAAGCTTTAATTTTTTCCCCGTTTTCAATATCGATAAGATTAATAATTGGGCGGCCCTTGGATGTACGCCCGCTGGATGGAATGGCATGAACTTTTAGCCAATAACATTTGCCGCGATCCGTAAAGAACAATAAAAAATCATGTGTATTGGCAATGAACAGGTGTTCGATAAAATCCTCTTCTTTGGTAACCGCACCTGTAATGCCTTTGCCACCACGATTTTGCGTACGGTATTCGCTTAACGGATAACGCTTAATAAAACCTTGGTGCGAAATGGTAATAACCACATCTTCTTCCAAAATCAAATCTTCGATGGAAATATCGTCTACGGAAGGTACAATTTCCGTACGCCGATCGTCATTGTATTTACGTACCAGCTCATCCAGTTCGTCTTTAATAATTTGATACTGTTTTTCTTTGGAAGCTAAAATCGCTTTCAATTCTTCGATTAAAGCCAATAATTCACGATATTCTTTTTCGATTTTATCCCGTTCCAATCCGGTAAGGCGTTGCAATCGCATTTCCAAAATCGCTTTAGCCTGAACTTCGGAAAGACCGAAGCGGGCAATCAATCGTTCTTTGGCTACTTCCGGGTTTTCGGAGGTTTTGATCAATTCCACGATTTCATCGATATTGTCAATGGCAATGCGCAAACCCTCCAAAATATGGGCGCGACGTTCCGCTTCATCCAAGTCGTACTGAGTCCTGCGAACAATCACTTCAATCCGATGCTCGATAAAATAATCGATCATTTCCCTAAGATTAAGGACGCGCGGTTGCCCTTTAACCAAGGCAAGCATATTAATACCGAAAGTCGTTTGCAACTGCGTATGCTTGTAAAGAGCATTGATAATGACATTAGGATTGTAATCTTTTTTTACTTCGATAACAATGCGCATGCCTTCCCGGTCAGATTCGTCGCGTAAATCGGATATGCCGTCTATCTTTTTTTCCTTAATCAAACCGACAATTTTGTTAATCAAATTCAGTTTGTTAACCTGATAAGGAATTTCCTTGATTAAAATCGTACTTTTACCGTTATCGTGTTCTTCGATTTCCACTTTACCACGTACGGTAATTTTGCCATAGCCCGTGTGATACGCCTGACGGATTCCTTCCATTCCGTAAATTATGCCTCCGGTGGGGAAATCCGGTCCTTTTAAAAATTGCATCAATTCATCGATGGTAATATCCTGATTGTCGATAACCGCTTTAATGGCATCTACCACTTCGCCTAAATTATGGGGCGGAATATTGGTTGCCATACCAACGGCAATGCCACTTGCGCCGTTTATGAGCAGGTTAGGTAATGTTGCCGGCAAAACAACCGGTTCATCGAGGGTGTCATCAAAGTTTCTTGTAAAATCAACGGTCTTTTTGTTAATATCGGTCAGCAACTCTTCGGCAATACGCTGCAGACGTACTTCGGTGTAACGCATGGCCGCCGGAGAGTCTCCGTCAACCGAACCGAAGTTTCCTTGGCCTTCAATTAAGGGGTAGCGCAAAGAAAAATCCTGCACCATGCGTACAATCGTGTCATAAACGGCCATATCGCCGTGCGGATGGTATTTACCTAAAACTTCCCCGACAATACGCGCGCTTTTTTTGTACGGTTTAGTATGCTGTAAGCCCAACTCGTGCATTCCGTAAAGCACTCTACGGTGAACAGGTTTCAGCCCGTCACGCACATCCGGCAATGCACGTGCCACAATGACCGACATGGAATAATCGAGATACGAATTGCGCATCTCATCTTCTATTAAAACGGGAATTATTTTTTCATTCGAAGCCATTGATTCTCCTTGACATTAAATATCCAAATTTCGAACGAACTGTGCATTCTCTTCGATAAACTTTTTACGTGGTGCCACTTCTTCGCCCATCAAAATGCTAAAAATCTGATCGGCCTCCATGGCATTTTCGATACTAACCTGCAACACGGTACGTGTTTCGGGATTCATAGTTGTTTCCCACAATTGTTCGGGATTCATTTCTCCCAAACCTTTGTAACGTTGAATAACCAGCTTACCTTCTTCAACACCCAATTCCTTGACGATTCGTTCTTTTTCATCATCATCAAAGGCATAAAATTCTTGTTTACCGTTACGGATTTTGTATAGCGGAGGCTGGGCGATATAAATTTTTCCCTGTTGAATTAATTCGCCCATGTAGCGATAAAAAAAGGTGAGCAGCAACGTACGAATATGCGCCCCGTCCACATCGGCATCGGTCATAATGATAATTTTGTGGTATCGCAATTTTTCCATATTAAAATCATCCGATCCAATGCCGGTACCGATGGCCGTGATAATGGTTTTAATTTCGTCATTGCCTAAAATTTTGTCCAGACGCGATTTTTCCACATTCAAAATTTTTCCTTTAAGCGGTAAAATGGCCTGAAAGCGCCTGTCTCTGGCTTGCTTTGCCGAGCCACCAGCCGAATCGCCCTCAACCAAATACAATTCGGTTTCGGCCGGATCTTTGGAAGAACAGTCGGCCAATTTTCCCGGAAGCGAACTGCTGTCCAAAGCGGTTTTGCGACGGGTTAATTCGCGAGCTTGCCTGGCTGCCTCGCGGGCTCGCGCTGCGCTAATGGCTTTTTCCACAATAGGTTTTGAAACGGAAGGATTCTGTTCTAAAATCTCAAATAATTTTTCGTTTACCAAAGTTTCAACTGCACTGCGGACTTCGGAATTACCTAATTTGGTTTTGGTTTGCCCTTCAAATTGGGGTTCCGGCACTTTTACCGAAATAACAGCAGTGAGCCCTTCGCGCACATCTTCTCCGGTTAGAGTGATTTTATCGTTTGCTTTTAACAAGTTATATTTTTGCGCATAGGAATTTATTGTTCTGGTAAGAGCAGATTTAAATCCGGACAAATGTGTTCCGCCCTCAATCGTGTTTACATTATTACAATACGTTAAAATGTTTTCCGTATAGGTGGAATTATATTGCATAGCAATTTCCACCGGAACGCCTTCTTTTTCTCCTTCGATGTAAATGGGATCTTTGTGGAGCGGGGTTCTGTTTTCATCGAGATATTCCACAAAAGCTTTTAAACCGCCTTCGAACCGAAACGTGTCTTCAGCACCTGTTCGTTTATCTCGAATGGTGATTTTCAGATTCTTATTAAGAAAGGCCAGTTCGCGCATACGATTGGCCAATATTTCGTATTTGTAAGATACTTTATGAAAAATGGTATCATCGGCTAAAAAACATATTTTTGTTCCGCGTTTCTCGGTTTCTCCCATTATTTTTAGTTCACTGGTCGGAATACCACGTTCATACGTTTGCACGTAAATTTTATTTTCGCGATATATTTCCACTTTACACCATTTGGAAAGCGCATTAACCACCGAAGCACCTACCCCGTGCAAACCACCCGATACTTTGTAAGTATTTTTATCGAATTTGCCGCCGGCATGCAACACGGTCATGATAATTTCGACAGCCGGTTTTTTTTCGATAGGGTGAATATCAACCGGAATCCCCCTACCGTTATCTTCTACGGAAATGGATTCGTCTTCATTAATGGTAACCGTAATTTCGGTGGCATACCCGGCCATTGCCTCATCAATACTATTATCCACAATTTCATACACAAGATGGTGCAGTCCTTTACTGGTTACATCACCAATATACATTGCCGGACGTTTCCGAACCGCTTCCAAGCCTTTAAGAACCTGAATATTTTTTGCAGTATAATCTTTTGCTGACATGTTTTCACCTTATACGATTTTGATATCTTTAATATTTAATTGATTAAATTTTGTCTTAAGAGTTTTCATAATTAACGGTTTCAAATTTACAAGTTCGTTTTTCCAAGATTCTGAAATTGCTTCAATAATTAAAACATCGTCTTTGGAAAAGGAAACCGGATAACATACTTTACTGATTTTCGGATCAATAATATCTTGCCATTCGCTTATTATTATTTTTTTTGCGACAGGATCTTCCGCATTGATATTTTTAAGTAATAATTTTAATATTGAACCAACATCCCGAACATTATGTTTCATATGAAATTTTCCCGTTAATTACATGAAAAAAATCAATATGTTCTATATCGCCTTTAAATTTTTCGGGTTCCGTTGTTGTAATAAATGTTTGACGGTCGTCTTGTTGAATATTTTTTAAGACTTTATTTATTCTAAAATTATCCAACTCGCTAAAAATATCGTCCAATAACAATAACGGTTTTTCATTCAAATGTTGTTCAATTAGCAAAGCTTCGGCAAATTTTAAACCAATTAAAAACGTTTTGTTTTCGCCTTGTGAACCAAAAATTTTTAATGGTTGTTTGTTTTTAAAGAACACCATGTCTTCCCGATGCGGCCCTGTCGTTGTCGATCCGTAAGCTAAATCTCTCTGGCGCATTTCATTCAATTTCAATTCCATATAATTTTTGATAGTATCCAAATCGACTCTTTCGTCACCGACAATGGATGTTTGATAGCGAATGTGAACTTCGTCGTCATCATTCGAAATAAACCGATAATATTTGGTTATGTAATTACTTAATTCTTTTATTATAATCTTTCTTTTAAAGTGAATATAGGAACCGTATTCTATAAACTGTTTGTCCCAGGGAACTAATTCTTTTAATTCGGATTTCTTTTCCGAAATAAGACTCAGAACTTTATTTCTATTTAATATTACTTTTTTAAATTGTTTTAACGCATGTAAATAATACGGGTCAATTTGCGAGATCAATATGTCAATAAATTTTCGTCTTGCGGATGGAGATCCGTATGTAAGATCCAAATCTTCCAAAGATAAAAGCACAACGGGAACTTTACCTATAACCGAAGAAAAGGTTTTTATTTTTTCATTATTGTAGAATATATGTTTACCTTCAGCTCCCGAAAAAAAAACGCGAATTGTAAAGGTTTTTCCATTTTGTTTTTTAAACAGACCGTTTACGTCAAAATAGCTCTGACCCGTTTTTAAGACCGCTTTTTCATCGTTAACGCGAAAACTTTTTGTAATCCCTAAAAAATAAATCGCTTCTAAAATAGATGTCTTTCCTTGCCCGTTTCCTCCGTAAAAAATATTAATATTTTTTTTAAAAAAAATGCTTTCTTTTTCAATATTTCTAAAGTTAAGCAATTTCAAATCAGTCAGTTTCACTTAACCTCACCGGCATTAACAACATTAATAAATCTTCGTTTTCTTCTTGCTCCGCAGGGAAGAACAGACCAGGACCGTCAGAATCTTCAATCTTAATCAAAACGTCTTCCGAATCGATATGCCTCAATATGTCAAGAAGATAGTTACCATTATATGCAATGAGTAACGGTTCAAAATTAAATTTACAGGGTATACTCTCATTTGCTTCGCCGCCAAAATCAATATCTCTGGCATAAATTTTCAAATGATCGGGATGAACTTTAATATAAATTTGAGACGTCAACGGATTGGAAAAAAGGGAAACGCGTTTAACGGAATGAATCATCTGTTCACGATTAACAATAATTTCCTTTTCATAATAATCCGGAATCACGCGATCGTAATCGGGGAACGGCTCTTTAATCAGGCGCGAATAAATTTTAGTATTGGGTAAATCGAATAGAATATAATCATTACTTAAAAACACCTGATGGTTGCCATCTTCCGGCAAATTACGGGCAACAAAATTTAACGCTTTGGTCGGAACGTTAAATTGCCTTGTAAAATCCGGACTGGAAAAATCATTGTTAATAATTCTAACCAAACGATGCCCGTCTGTTGCCACCATGCGATACTCATTTTCGAAAATTTGACAAAGAACGCCGCCCAAAGCGGAGCGTACGTTTTCTGTAGAACAAGCAAAAATTGTCTTTTCGATCATTCTTTTAAGTTTGGTATTAGGTAATGAAATACTTTGATCACTTTCCACAATAGGAACGGAAGGAAATTCCGTACGCGTCTGTCCGGATAGTTTGTATTCACCGGCATCGGTTTTTATGGTAACACGTAAATTGGAATCGACCGTAAAATGCAAATCGATATCGGGCATTTCTCTTAGAATATCTAACAACAGTTTACCTTGTATCGCAATAGCCCCATCGGAAATTGTTTTGGCATTTGCCCAGGAAATTTGTGCAATGTCAAGATCCGTAGCAATAACACGCAACTCGTTGTTTTCGGCTATTAATAAAACACTATACAAAATTTCTTGCGTTGTTTTTGCCGGAATAACATTTACAACCCTCTGAAGGGCCTTTAAAAATTCAGATCGGGCAATTGTAAATTCCATTATACCTCCAAAATTTTATAAATATAAAATTTACATAAATAGAACATATATAGCAAGGTAAGACATTTTAAATCCAAACAAACCTCATTTTATTTTTATTATTCTTAACTTAATAATATTATTAAATATTAAACATAGTTGTAGTAGGCTATGTGGATATGTGCAAAAGTGTCTTAATTTTCCTGAAAACAATAAACTAAAAAGATCGAGTTATCCATAAAAGAACTTTTAAAAATGAGCAAAAAAACAAAGAAAAAATTGAATGTTTATTTTAGGATGTAAATTAAGAAGTTTTCAACATTTTTTTCAACAAAAGGAAATAACAAATAATCTTTTTAAAATTAAGTAATTAAATAGCTAATAACGGATTGTTTTCCACAATGCCCAAAAAAGCGTAAAATTTTTTTATTAAAATTTGCTTTTACCCTAATGGAATAAATAAATTAAAAGTTTTAAAAATTGAAAAATATCTAAGGAGGTTTTTTAATATGAAACGAACTTTTCAACCCAGCAATCGTAAACGACGGAACAAACACGGATTTCGCAGTCGTATGAAATCGCATGCCGGTCGCCTTGTTCTTGCAAGAAGAAGAAAAAAAGGAAGAAAAAGGTTAACCGTTAGTGATGAATATATCAAAACGGCTTAATATAAAAACCATTACAAATTCCAAAGAAATAAAAAATACTTTGGATAAAAGTAAAAAAATTTATTTTACGTATGGCATTGTTTTTCTTGACAAAGATTCCGATGTTAAAGAAAAATTAAAATTTGCTGTTTTAGTAAAAAAAAACTGTGGCAATGCAGTACGAAGAAACTATATTAAGCGAATTGCCAGAAATTTTGTTGTAAGGAATATCACTCTGTTTAGCCCCTACAACAGAGTGATATTTTTATTTTTATCCAAAATGCCGTTTACCTATAAAAATTTGAAAGAAGAATTATTTAAGGTATGGAGAAATGAAAAAACTGCTTTTACTGATGATTCAGTTTTATAGAAAATTCATTTCACCTTTAAAACCACCGACATGCCGCTTTTATCCCACCTGTTCGGAATATGCCTATGAATCGATTAAAAAGCATGGTGTTGTTAAAGGTGGATGGTATTCGATTGTGCGCATTAGTAAATGTCATCCGTATCATCCAGGCGGATATGACCCCGTTAAATAACATTGGAAGGTAGTAAATAGTATGGATAGAAAATCAATCATTGCATTGATATTAATTGGTGTTATAATCATTTTATGGCCTTATTATCAACAGATGATTTCTCCGCCGCCTCCAGCTAAGAAAGTTGCCAATAGTGTAGTTAAAAAAGATTCCGTAATACAGACAAAGAAAGCAAAGGTGGCTAAAAAGCAACCTACTGAAAGTAAAGAAGAAAAAACTACACAAGTTCCGATAGTGCAAAAAAGTGAAAACGAAAACGTTTCTAAGCTTCCTATTGATCAAATTCAACAAGCGGAAAACGAAAAAGATTTTATTATTGATACAGATATAATTCATGCGGTTGTATCTAATAAAGGGGGAGGGACATTAAAGGAATTTACCTTAAAAAAGTTTGAAACCTATGATTCTTCTTATGTCAATTTTATTAAAGATCAATTTAAAAATAATGAATATTTTGCGTTTATTAGCCGCTCCGGACAGACCATAGACACTAAAGATATTTTATATAAAACGGATAATTCCGATTCCAAAACAATAATCCCTAAAGGGCAGAGTTATACCCTAAATTTTTATTTTTATTTTCAGGGTTCAAAAGTTAGTAAAAAAATTACATTTTACGGAGATCGCTATCATTTTGATGTGCAAGTTTCATTTGAGAATCCTGACAAGATTTTATTAAACAACCAGTTCCAGATTGGTTGGAAAAATGGAATGCCCTTAACCGAAGCATCTTTGAGAGAAGATAATAGCTATTCGAAAGCCTATGTTTATATGGCAGAAGATTTGGAAGATTATAAAATAGAAAAAGAAGGAACACAAAAGCCTTTAAATTTAACGGGGTCGGCTTCATGGTTAGCTGTTAAAACCAAGTATTTTTTAACAGGAGTAATTAATGAAGATAAATCCAACATTATTGACGGGGTTATTTTAGGCGGAAAAGGCATAAAAATCAAAGACATCGTACACGGCTTGTATGATGTCACATTCAATGTGCGTTACAATCAAAAGGGGAATAATACATTCCGATATTATTTGGGGCCATTGGATTATTTTCAGCTTAAAAAATATGGAAATGATTTACAAAAACTTGTTTTAAATAATGGTTGGTACGAAAGAAGTTTACGTTTTTTCAGTATACCGGTTCTTTATATTTTAATGTTTTTTAACAAGTTTATTCCTAATTACGGGATTGTAATTATTTTATTTTCCATTTTAATAAAACTTGTTCTATATCCATTGACTAAAAAAAGTTACGAGTCAATGCGAGAAATGCAAAAAATTCAGCCGCTAATGACAGAATTAAGAGCAAAATACAAAGATGATCCGCAACGCTTAAACAAAGAGATGATGAAATTATATAAAGAATATGGTGTTAATCCCATGGGCGGCTGTTTACCGATGCTATTGCAAATGCCTTTGCTTTTTGCTCTTTATGTTGTGTTTCGATCTACCATTCAGTTAAGAGGAGCTGTATTCATTCCTGGGTGGATTAATGATTTAAGCCGCCCGGAAGGATTATTCCATCTTCCTTTTTCATTACCGTTTTACGGAAATGAATTTAATATTTTACCGGTATTAATGGCCATTACAATGATTTTCCAATCGAAGATGACTACGCAAGATCCCAAACAAAAGGCCATGATTTATATTATGCCCATTTTTATGCTGTTGATTTTTAATCAATTATCATCCGGTTTGAATTTATACTATACCATGTTTAATATTTTAACCATAATTCAGCAGCTTTACATTAATCGGGGGCTTGGAGATAAAGAAGTTGTTCCTGTTACCGCTTCCAAAAAAACGAAAAAGAGAAAATAAAGATCACCTTAAACGGGGAATCGATGAGAGGTGATTTATTAAATAAAGACACGATAATTGCTCCGATAACCTCTTTGAACGGGGGTAGTGTTCATGTAATTCGCATAAGCGGTATGAATGCTATCCCTTTGTCCAATCGTTTTTTTTCAAAAGATATATCGAAAAGTCCAGGGAATCGTTTTTTTTTCGGTCAGTTAGTCAATGAACAAAACAAACATCTGGATGATGTCGTTGTTTTTTTGTACAAAAAACCGCATTCTTACACAGGAGAAGATGTTGTTGAAATAAGCTGTCATGGTAATATTTTAATTACTGAAAAAATCATTGAATTATTTATAAGACAAGGTTGTCGTTTGGCAGAACCAGGTGAATTTACAAAACGCGCCTTTTTGAACGGAAAGATAGATTTGGTTCAGGCAGAATCCGTAGCTGCTTTAATTGCAGCCAAATCGGATCAGGCATTGCAAAACGCCTTGAATCAGTTAGACGGAAAATTATCGGAAGAATTAAAAGAATTAAGAAAAAATATTATCAATAGTTTGTCCTTATTGGAATTAAATCTTGATTTTGCAGAAGAAGATATTGAAGTCATCGATGAAAAAGAAATACTTAATATTTTACAAAAAACGGAAGAGAAAATTACCGTTTTATTAAAAAGCTATCAACAGGGGCGTTTGTTGCAACAAGGTATTACAGTTTTGATTACCGGTAAACCGAATGTGGGAAAGTCCAGCTTAATGAATGCATTATTAAAAAAAGACCGTGTAATGGTTTCCGAAATTCCCGGCACTACTCGCGATATCGTTCATGATGAAATATATTTTAATAATATTTTGATTAAATTTTTAGACACAGCAGGTATCCGTACTTCAGGAGATAAAATAGAACAAGAGGGTGTTAGACGCGCAAAGAAACTTTACAAAAAAGCGGATATCATTTTAATGGTATTTGATATTTCAAATTATTTTAGCAAAGAAGATAATTATATATTAAAGATCGCAAAAAAATATGAAGAAAAAATTATTTTTATCGGAAACAAATACGATTTGGGTATTAAAAAAGAAAACCGATTTGACAACAATAAGTGGATTTACATTTCTGCCAAGAAAAACATCAATATTCAAAAAATAAAAGATACGATCATCAAAAAAATACATTATAATGAAAGCAATGAACTTTTTTTGAATAATGAGCGTCAGTATAAAAAGTTAAAAGAGATAAAAGAGACTATAACTAAAGCCAAAAAAGTTTTGAAAAGCCATTTAGGATATGAATTTGTTTCGATGGAGCTACGCCAAATTATCGACATTTTGTCCGAATTAACAGGTGAAATAACCAACGAAGATATTTTAAATAATATCTTTTCACAATTTTGTATAGGAAAGTAATAAAGTTTGTTTCACGTGAAACAATGAGACTATGAAAAAATTTGATGTGATTGTAGTTGGAGGAGGGCATGCTGGAATAGAGGCCTCGTATGTATCGGCTAAGTTAGGCCTTAATACAGCATTGATCACTCTGGATAAACGAAAAATAGGTTTGATGTCATGTAATCCTGCTATTGGTGGGTTGGCCAAGGGGCAGTTGGTGCGCGAAATAGATGCTCTTGGCGGCTTGATGGGCAAAATAATCGATAAAGCAGGTATTCATTTTAAAATGCTCAATACGTCAAAAGGTCCGGCTGTTCAATCACCAAGAGCTCAGGCCGACCGTCTGGGGTATGCGAAAACAGCACAAAAATTTTTAAATGCGACAGATAATTTAACAATTATCGAAGATATGGCTGTCGGGGTTAAAATTAACAATGGTCGTATAACTCATGTAATTTTAAAAAACCTTGGTAAGATACGTACAAATGCGGCTATTATAACCGCCGGTACCTTTTTAAATGGAGTGATCTATATCGGATTAAATAAATTGGCAGCCGGCAGAGCCGGAGAACTTCCGGCAATAGGTTTAACAGAATCTTTGGTTTCCTATGGTTTCGAAGCAGGGCGTCTTAAAACTGGTACCCCGCCTCGCGTTTATCGAAAGTCCATTAATTATGAAAAATTAATTGTGCAAAAGCCGGATGAAAATCCTGTTCCTTTTTCTTTTTCAACAGAAAAAATAGAACAACCCCAAATTAATTGTTATATAACCCATACCAATGAAAAAACCCATGAAATTCTAAGATCCGGTTTTGCCCGATCTCCTCTTTTTACGGGAATGATACACGGAGCCGGACCGAGATATTGCCCATCTATCGAAGATAAAATTTTTCGGTTTGCCGAAAAAAACAAACATCAAATTTTTTTAGAACCCGAAGGATATACTTCCGACGAAGTTTATGTAAACGGATTTTCGACAAGTTTACCCATTGATACGCAGGAGAAGGCAATACGGACAATTAACGGTTTGGAAAATGCTCGTATTGTTCGTCTTGGTTATGCGGTGGAGTACGATTTTTTTCCGCCTCATCAATTAAAAAATACACTGGAAACAAAAGAAGTAGAAAATTTGTTTTTTGCCGGTCAAATCAATGGTACATCTGGTTATGAAGAAGCAGCGGCGCAGGGAATAGTTGCCGGAATAAATGCTGCACAAAAACTCTTGCAAAAACCCCCATTTGTTTTGGATCGGGCAGATGCATATGTAGGGGTCTTGGTTGATGATCTGATCAGTAAAATACATACGGAACCATATAGAATGTTTACTTCCAGTGCAGAATTTCGTTTAATTCTGCGCCATGATAATGCCGATTTGCGATTAATGGAAAAAGGGTGGCGTTTGGGATTGGTAGACGAAAAAACCTATGAAAAATTCATCCAAAAGAAAAAAGAAATAAAAGACCTAGAGCAAAAGGTTAAGTCTGCAAAAATAATTCCTGAAGATTTTAATATTAAGTTTAAGGGGGTTTCTAAAGAGTTAAAGCGCGTGCAAGCCGCAGCGGATTTGCTTAAACGACCAGAAATAAAATTAAAAAACTTGTTACCACTTTTTTCAGACAATTTCTATCGGATTTCATCGATAAATGAAGTAGAATATAACATTAAATATCAAGGTTATGTTGAGCGTCAAAGGCAGCAGGTATTAAAATTTCGCCAGTTGGAAAATAAAAAAATACCGGACAACTTTGATTATACAAAAATTGAAGCGCTTTCAGCAGAATCACGTGAAAAATTATCAACCATAAAGCCGCTTAATTTAGGACAGGCCGCACGTATTTCCGGTGTTAAACCCGCCGATTTAACAGTGTTAATGATTTATCTTGAAAAAATGAAGATGATTTAAAGTTTCACGTGGAACACGCTGGTTATGACTATTGATGATATTGTGTTGTTTTTGAAAGAAAGGGGTATTTTTTTAAATCAAGACCAAAAAGTTCGGCTTGATGCTTATGTGGAATTACTTGTCAGGTGGAATCAAAAAATTCATTTGGTGTCCAAAGGAGATGTTACGCATATAGTAGAGCGTCATATTTTACCCGCATTTGTTTTTGTTGATTATGTGTTGCATTACGGTGGGGAAGACAGATTGAATATTTTGGATTTGGGTACAGGTGCGGGGTTGCCTGGGGTGGTTATGTCAATAGCATTACCGGCAAATAGGTTTTGGTTGCTGGATTCGTCTCGTAAAAAAACACTTTTTTTACAAAAGGTAAAAAAAGAATTAGAATTGGAATTTAAGGTGGTAAATGAGCGGTTTGAATTATGGCAGGGTAAACATACATTGAAAATAGATTTAATAACGGCGCGTGCGGTGGCTTCGATAAAAAATTTGTTAGAGTTAACGGGCTCGTTCTTACAAGAGAAAAAAGCAGTATTGGTAACAATGAAACCGTGTAATCTTGATGAAGATATTCCGGATGTATTTAAAGAGTCGGTTAAAATGAATGTTCAAAAAAACGATTTTTATGATTTTTCAGAATATTTGAAAGAAAAGTGTTTAGTAAGTATGGAGTTTTTACATGGAAGAAAAAAAATTATTTGAAGAATTGTCGGGTTTGGTAACCGAGATGCGTAATCCGAATTCAATGGAAATTGATGTGATGGATACGTTGGATGCAGTGCGAGTATTTAATAATGAAGATAAAAAAGTAGCTTATGCAGTAGAAAAAGAATTGCCCTACATTGCAAACGCCATAGAGATTATAACCGAAGCCTTCAAAAAAGGAGGACGACTGTGTTATTTCGGAGCGGGTACATCAGGACGTTTGGGGGTTTTGGATGCTGTGGAGTGCCCGCCAACGTTTGGCGTTGATCCGGATATGGTGGTGGGCAGAATTGCGGGGGGATACAAAGCACTAACGATTGCCGTTGAAGGATACGAAGATCACGAAGAGTACGGAGCCCAAGATGTGGCAGAGCTTGAAGTTAATGAAAATGATGTGGTTTGCGGTATTGCTGCCAGCAGAAGGACACCTTATGTGGTCGGGGCTATTAAAGAAGCGCGAAAGCGTGGAGCAAAAACAATCGCGGTTATTTGTAATCCGAGAGAAGATTTGCAATATGATGTAGATGTGGCAATTTGCCCGGTACCGGGGCCAGAAGTTATTATGGGATCTACACGTTTGAAAGCTGGCACAGCTACCAAAATGGTATTAAATATGTTAACCAGCGTATCTATGATTAAATTGGGCAAAGTTTATGAAAATATGATGATAGATTTACAACAAAATAACAAGAAGCTCATCGAAAGATCCAAACGAATTATTATGATGGCCGCCAATGTGGATTATGATCGCGCAGCGGAATGTTTAAAAACGGCTAAAGGGCATGTAAAAACGGCCATATTTATCGCGAAGACAAACGAAACCGTAGATGTTGCCAAAAGATATATTAATGAAAACGATGGTTTTCTGAAAAAAGCATTACAGGCTTACAAACGCGATAAACGTAAAAAATAGAAAAATACAAATGGATTTTAAACCCCGAGATAATCGGGGTTTTTTTATTGTAAAAACTCATTTGAGATAGATATGATGTTTTCTTAAAATACAACGTTCGTTTAATTTAATTAAAAATGCATTCAATATGACTTCTGTATTAGGACTGGTGTTTCTTGTGGTACTTGCCATAATAGGCAAGTATTTCATTGCGCATGTTAACATAAAAAAGGTTGGTTTTGGTTTTCTTGTATATTCCGGGTTTTATTATTTGATTTTAGGAATAATTTCAAAACCTAATATATTGAATATATTGGATTTATCTGTGTTAAAAAAGGCAGAATTTTTTTTTAATTTTATTCTTGGTTGGACAGGTTTTTTAATCGGATTGCAATTAAATATCAAGGGGATTCGGCGTTTTCCGAAGAGATATTTTGCCACATCTTTAATTCATTTTGTCATTACCTTTTTTATAATAACCATATTATTACTTCTTTTTAACAAATTGACATGGATTCATATTTCATTTCTTTACATTTTTCTTTTGTCCATTGTCGGAAGTATGGGGTCGGTTTTAGGGGTTGGTTTATTGGTCAAACAAGGCAATATTCGTTCGACCACTGCTCATTTTTTGCAATTTACCACTGCTTTTGATAATGTGTTAGGAATTATTTTTTTAGGATTGGTATTCTTTATTTACCAGCTTACACATTTAAATTTGGAACATGCGCTGCTTGTTAATGGCTTTGCCTATTTTTTGGTCGTACTATTGGCATTATTTTATAAGTACTTGGATAAAGAATTTAAAATAGTGGAAGAAGAGTCACTTCTGGTTATCGGATTGATTTTGATTGTGGTAGGTATGGCGCGGTATCTGCACAATAGTATTTTGTTTCTTAGTTTTTTACTCGGGGTTTTGATTATAAATTTTAAGGTAGATACCAAAAAAATCTTAATGACCGTCCAAGAATGGGAAAAACCGTTAAACTTTATTCTGCTTTTTGCAATAGGTTTGTATTTAAATTTTAATGTCTTGGGTTTAATTTTTCTTTTTCTTCTATTTTTAGGAAGCATGGGAGTGGCAAAATTTACGGCAGGATATTTTGGCCAGTATTTACAAGCAAATAGCAAAAACAAGAAAAAAGAAAACAGGCATGTTTTATATGGTATGAGCAGTTTGTCATTAGCAATGGTATTAGATGCTTATTTTACCAATCACAGCCAACCGTTATTGAATATATTAACAATTATTGTATTAAGTTATTTTATAACGAATGCATTAATCTTATTTGTGATGAACAAAAAAGACACCGAAATATGAAAAAGATAATAGGGTTTGTATTTTTATTTGGGCTTTACTATCTCTTAACACATTATTTTGAATCCGGTAATCTATCATCGGATGTAAAGAACCTATTGCTTATCGGCATTATGCTTATCGGGGCTTTTCTCATAGCAAAATTATTAAACAATTTGAAGCTTCCCAAGTTAACCGGATTTATGATTACCGGTTTATTAATCGGGCCAAATTTTTTGCATTTTTTAACGCACGAAAATCTTCACCAACTTCATTTTTTTGAAAATTTTGCATTGGCATTTATCGCTATAACGGCAGGCGGAGAATTAAAATTTAATCGGATAAAAAAAATAATTAAACCGGTATTATTTATTTTGTTCAATCAAATATTTTTGGTCTTTTTCGCTTTGTATTTTTTATTAATACCATTAACAAAACTTTTTTTGGGCCATTTTATTAGCAACGATCAATATTTAATAGGGTTTGCCATCTTGTTCTCGGCAACAGCGTTATCCAAATCTCCAGCGACGACAATGGGCATTATTACAGAGTTGAAAGCCAAGGGAAGAACCACCGAAATCGTATTATCCGTAACGGTGTTAAAAGCCATTATTGTGGTGTTGCTTTTCCCTTTGGTTATTACGTATGCAAAAACGTTTCTTGTGGATCAATTCCATTTTACCGGAGAAGAAGTAATCCGATTGACTTATAATGTTCTGGGGTCACTGGGTTTGGGAATAGGCATGGGTATCATTATTATCCTATTCCTTAAATATGTTCAGGTCGAAAGGGCTTTGTTTTTATTTTTAGTGGGAATACTATTAACAGAACTGAGTGGTATTTTTGGTTTGGAAATTTTAATTAGTTCCATTATGACCGGAATTGTGGTGGAGAATTTTTCGCAAAAAGGAGAAGAATTGATCAAAGGCATCGAAAAAACATCGCTGCCTTTGTATATTATTTTTTTTACTTTTGCCGGAGCAAGTTTGCATTTGGAAACGCTTAAAAAAGCCTTTGCCATGACATTGTTGTTAATTTTGCTGCGCATGTTATTTTTGTATTTGAGTAATTTTATTGCCGGATATTTTCTTAAAGAAGATAAAATAATAAAGCATTATTCATGGTTGGGATTTTTAGGACAAGCAGGTATTGCCGTAGGTTTGGCCAATATAGTAGAAAAAGCCATTCCTGGAGAAATAGGTACGATTTTTAAGTCTATTTTAATTGCAACAGTTGTTATTAATGAATTTTTAGGGCCAGTATTCTTTAAATTTTTATTGGTTAAAGCAAAAGAAAGTAATGCATAGGTAAAGTAAAAAATGCAAAAAAAATTCGTAAAAACCAGTTTAAAGTTGAAAAGATAATACCATAAAAAATCTAACGCGTTTACCTTTTTCCATAATTTTTTTGATAAAATTGCGAAAAATGATTAAATTTAGGAAAATAAATAAGTTATATTCTATTCCTCGGATTAATGAATTCGACGATACTTTGGGGGATCTATGAAACAGTTTAAAATACTTTATTTAGCCAGCGAAGTTTCACCGTTTGCAATTGCAGGTGGGTTGGCCGATGTAACGGGTGCTTTGCCCAAGGCCTTTAAAAACCTTAATCAAGAAGTCCGTTTAATGATCCCTAAATATAAATTTATTAATGAAAGAAAATATGTTCTGCGCGAAGTGATCCGTTTGCGGGAAATACCGGTGACCGTAAACGGTCAAACGGTTATGGCCTCGGTTAAATCGGCCTTTTTGCCCGATAGCAAAGTACAGGTTTATTTTATTGAAGTAGGTGACTTCTTTAATCGCCCGGGCATTTACAATGATCCCAAAACGAACAAACCGTACGAAGATAATGGGATTCGTTTTGCCTTTTTTTCCAGAGCGGTAATTGAAACGTTGAAAAAATTATCTTGGCAACCGGATATCATTCATTGTAATGATTGGCAAACGGCCTATGTACCGGTGTATTTAAAGACCATCTATCAGGGCGATCCCTTTTTTAAGGGAATAAAAACGGTTTATACCATCCATAATTTAACCAATCAAGGGGAACTGGATGTAGAGCTTGCCGAGAAAATAGATTTTGACAAAAGTCAGGTCAAAGAAGGCGGAATGTTTTTTAAGGATAGTAAACTCAATTTAACCAAAGCAGCGATTTATTTTTCCGATTTTATTACAACGGTTTCAGAGACGTACGCCCATGAAATTTTAACCAATGATGAAGTGGGGTTTGGCTTCGGGCCCATATTGGAGGAAAAAGGCGATAAATTTGAGGGTATTTTGAATGGGGTCGATTATGGCATTTGGACTCCGGAAAAAGACAAATATATTCCTTACCATTATTCGAAGGAAGATTTAACCAACAAAGAAGAGAACAAAAAAGCATTGCTTATGCGGCTTGGGATGAAATACGAACCCGATGTACCGGTTATCGGAATGATTTCCAAGCTCACCCCTCAAAAGGGTTTTGATTTAATTGCCGATATAATGGACGATTTGATTAAAGAGAAAGTCAAGCTGGTGATTCACGGAGACGGAGATCGCGATTTGGCCGAAAAGTTTTTACAATATGCGCGCAAATATCCGGATCAGGTTAGTGTGAGTATTACTTACGATGAAAAAATGGCCCATTTAATCGAAGCAGGAAGCGATATGTTTTTAATGCCGTCCAGGTATGAACCCTGCGGACTAAATCAAATTTACAGTATGCGCTACGGTACGGTTCCCATTGTTTCGGCAGTAGGCGGGTTGTTCGATTCCGTGGAAGACATCGATGAGAAAAGCGGAGAAGGAACAGGCTTTATTATTGAAGAATTAACGCCGCAGGCAACCTTAAAAGCCGTGAAGCGTGCCTTGGACTATTATCAGGATAAAGAGAAATGGAAAGAGTTACAGCAGCGCATAATGGAAGAAGATTTTTCTTGGGATTATGCTGCCAAACGATATCTTGAAATTTTCGATCGCTTATTAAATGATAGCGGTGAATTGGATGGAATTGTGTAATCCCATTATTTTAAAGGACGATTAATAGAAGTTTTCTGTTCCGTTTTAGGTGCAGAAAACTTTTTATTTTGGGCTGATCTAAAAAGAGGTGCAATTCGTGTGACCAAGGCCGTGTTTCTGGATCGTGACGGAACTATTATTGAGCAAATGGGTTATATTAACCATTTTAGCAGGATTCGAATTTTTCCTTTTGCGGTGGAAGCAATTCGTTTGTTTCGCAAAGCAAATTTTAAGATTATTATCGTTACAAATCAAGCGGGGGTTGCCAAAGGCTATTTAAGCGAAGATATGCTTAATGACATGCACGACCGGATGTTACGGAATTTTGAAAAGCTGGGCGCCAAAATCGATCGATTGTACTATTGCCCGCACCATCCAAAGGAAGGAAAGGGCGTTTATCTAAAAGATTGTGTCTGCCGTAAGCCAAAGACCGGCATGATCGAAAAAGCAGTTAGTGAATTTGATATTGATCTTGATCAATCGTTTGTGATTGGCGATCGAGATTCGGATATTGAGCTGGCGCATCGGGCAAAAATACGTTCGGCATTTGTTCTGACTGGTTATGGTATCGGAGAGTATGTAAGGAGAAAAGGGGCTTTTCCTAATAAGCCCACATTTGTTTTTAACAATATTTTACAAGCGGCCCAGACAATCGTTCATTTAGACAAATGTGCTAATTGACAGACGTGGCGCTTATCGTTATATTTACGCACTTTATTTAAGGAAGAGCGGGTTGCGATGAAAAAAATTTTAATCGGATTTCTACTTTTTAGCGGATTTATAATTGCATGCCAAAAATTAAATCCTATTGAACCGCCAAAGGAATTTGGTGCCATCAATAATTTCGGGACATTTGTTGATACGACTATTTCTGCGGATAGCGCATTTTTTGTCATCGATCCTTATGTGTTAACACACGCCGCAGAAAAGTTTTCCGTGGGTTCCTTTCAAGGTTTCAAGGCTTCCTTTTTGATTCATTTCACCCGTATGCCTCTCGATTCTAACGTAACGTTTGATTCCGTTTATGTTATTCTTTATCGCCAACATACTTTGGGCAAAGATGCGCAACAAATGACGGTGAATATTTCGGTTCCGGACCGAGCCTGGAACGATTCTGTTAATATTCTTCCGGAATGGCATCAATATCAACCACCGGCACCATTCGAATCCATTACTTTGGATGCGGACGATTCGAACGCAGTTAAAATTTCCATTCCGCAGGAAGTTTTTAACAATTGGGTGCAGGACAAAGAAGATAACAAGGGGTTGTTTATTACGCCTGCAGATGATCAAAGCGCTTTTATTGCGGAATTTACCAATTTTTATACGGCCGATCCGGAATTATGGCCCAAATTGGTTTACCGGAAAATTTTCACTCAGGATTCGGTGGTTCATGATACGACAAATATTGGTATTGCACCAACGATTTTCGATTATAATATTGACGATCCGCAAAGCGTTTTTTCTCTGGCTGAAAAAGATAAAGATTTAATTGTTGCTTCGGGTATTGGATGCCGCATTTTTGTACGTTTTGATTCACTTAAAAATTTGCCACCTTCCAGCATGATTTACAGTGCGGATTTAATGTTCGAAATCAAGGATGTTGATTTTTATGATCCGAATCTGGAAAATCGGCTTAGCAACGGGGATCATCCGGATCATTATTATTTGCGGATGGTAAATTCCATCGGACAAAACGGACAAGAGGCGGAAATCGATTCCATTTTTAAAAGCAATACCTATTACAATTACAGTATTTATGCCAGTGAAGGGATGCTCCATTTCACAACCGAAACAGATCAAATACGTTTTGGTAATGGGTTTGTCCAAAATTACTTAAACGGAAAATTCGATTCTCCTTGGTTTATGTTGCAATATCAAAACGAGCGTAACGACATTTCGGTGAGACGAATCAAGTCGATTCTCGAAAAAGGCGTACAAATGCGTATTCGCTATTATACGGTAAAAAGTGAAGGTTTTTAAATGCAGACATTAAAAATAACAATTATCGCTATTTTAATTTCCGTTGCCGTTAGTTTAGCCGGAGAGAGTATTTTCGGCATTAATGACTACACGTTGGGTGTAATCGATTTACCGTATTCCTATGCCGGATTCGGGCGCGGTTTTGAAATAGGGAACAGCGATTCTTTGCGCCTTAATTTTGTCAATTTTTCCACTTGGACCGTGGTATCTCATCCTACTTATGGTTTGCGTTTGGGATACACGGGTGCATTTGCCAAAAGTGCAACCAAAAATGATCTGTTTAATGATAATGCCAATTTTCAAGGCGGATTTTTAGGGATTCCGGTATTAAAGAAAAAGTTGGTTTTCGGGGTTGGCATTCAGCCTGCAACCACGGTGGAACAAAGTATGAAGCAAGCCGAAGGTGCGCTTGACAAATATGTTCTTTTAAAAGGCGGAACAAGCTACGGGTATTTTAATGTATCCTATGCGTTAAATCCTCGTATTCGTTTCGGTGTTTCATATGTTTATCATTTCGGAGAAATTACCAGATCTTTCCGGATTGAATTACAAGACACGCAAAACCCTTTTACGTTTGATTACCAATATCGTTATTATGGCAATGCAGCAATTTTAAGTACCTATTTTAAACCCCGTAAAAATTTGAGTATAGGTTTAATATTTAAACCTTCGTATACCTTACGCGTACGCATTAAACCGCAAACGCGCTCAACAGAGGTCAATAAAAGCAAACTTAAAAAGTTAACCATTCCTGCTTTTTGGGGAACTGGTTTTCAATACAATTTAAATCGCAGGTCATCAGTGGGTTTAGATTTCATTTATCAGGATTGGGAAAAGGGTTTTAAAGTAGAAAACGTTACCTATCCCACATTATTTTCCAAGTATTTTCGTTTATCTGGTGGGTTTGAAAGACGTCAAAGCCATAAATTATTTACTAGTTTTTCAGAAAAACTTGATTATCGTGCCGGAATTTTTTATGGTAGACAAAATTATCGAAGTTTGGGGAATACGGTCGATGAATACGGAGTTTCGTTGGGGCTTTCGTTACCCATAACCAGGTTTCGTTCGCGCATCGATCTTTCGGCCATTGTTGGAAGGCGGGGCAGTTTAGGCCAAAACGAATATCAGGAAACATTTGTTAAATTTGGTATTACAATTAATGCAAATGAAGTATGGTTTGTTAAATTAGGAGATTAGCGACAGGCTAACGGAGGTATGAAAGATGAAAAAAAACAAATTTCTATTGAGTGGCATAACGGGCCTTTTAATTTTGCTAATGACTTCCAGTTTTGCATTTTCGCAGGAAATTTTAACGGATGAGGAAACCCAAGCGGATACTACCCAGTCGAATTGTATTCCTAAAAATCTGACAACTCCATGGGATAGCCTGGCGAAAAAACCATTGAATCAGGATATTCGTCTGATATTTAATTTCGGATACGAATATTATAAAAATCAAGATTATAAAGACGCCAAACCTTACTTATGGAATGTTTTTCTGCACGATAGCTCTAAATATGCAAAGGCAGCCGTACGCCGTTTGGCAGATATCTATTTTTTACAGGGTAATGTGGATAGTACGCTTATTGTGTGTTATCGCGGATTGAAAATGTTTCCGGAAATGTTACGTTTGCATTATTATGCAGGAACCTTACAAAATCGTTTAGGCAAATTTCGTTGTGCCATACCTCATTTTGAAGCATTGGTAAAAAAGGATTCTACCAATATCGATTATTTGAAGACATTGGCTTTTTTGTATTTTAAGAATGACGACGAACGTGCTGTGAAGATTCAGGAAAAAGTTGTAAAGCTCGATCCGAACAATGTGGAGGAAAACGATCGGTTGGCCCAGTTTGTAGCCTATTTTTACGGTGAAGGAGCTGATCTGGATTACCGTTTCAAAACGTGGCAAAAGGAACCGAATAATTTGGAATTGGCCTTTAAAGCGGCAAAGGTAGCAGTGCGTTCGGGCAAATACAAAAGAGCATTGGCACCGTTAGATAAAATTATCACCACTAAGCCTACCAAAGCAGCTTTACTTTTACGGGCTGAGGCATACGAAAACTTAAATGAATACGGGAAAGCCATTGCCGATTATAAAAAAGCGCTTAAATTAAAGCCCAACGACGCGGATGTTATGCTCAAAATAGCAGATAATTATCGCTCGCTCAATGAATTCGGCAAAGCAAAATATTGGGTTTACAAAGCATTAAAAGCCAAACCAGGTTATGGGTTGGCCCACATTATGATGGGTTCTATTTACGAATCGGCCGTACCCTATTGTCAAGAAAAATCAAAACGTAAAGAAACTTCTTACGAAGATAAACTGGTGTATAAAAAAGCTTATATCGAATATATCAGAGCGGCCAAAGATCCAGCTTTCAGAAGTATGGCCAAAAAGAAACAGGAAATTATAAAGCCGTTTATTCCGACAAAAGAAGACCAGTTTATGCATAAGAACGATAAGATTAAATCGCCCTGCTATCAGTGGATCAACAAATAGGAGAAGATGTGAAGTTAGCAATCGGAGCCGATCATGCGGGTTATTATTTAAAAGAACAGATTAAGGAATTTTTGAAATCCAAGAATATTGATTTTAAGGATTACGGTACATTTAAAATAGAATCTTGTGATTATCCGGAGTATGCCTATAAAGTAGGGCAGGCCGTGGCAAATGGTGATGCGGATTTGGGAATATTAATTTGCGGAACCGGAATCGGCATGAGCATTACGGCCAATAAAATAAAAGGCATTCGAGCGGCATTAGTGTACGATGAACAAACTGCAAAGTTATCCAGACAGCACAATGATGCCAATGTACTTTGTATGGGTGGCCGTTTGACTCCCGAAGAAGAGGCTAAGAAGATTGTTGACGTTTGGTTGAATACTTCATTTGAAGGTGGCCGCCACGAAAAACGCATTAAACTCATCAGTCAATTAACCGGATTATGATGGGAGACAATATGTTGCAAACATTAAAAAATGCCGATGCGGAAATTTTTGATGCTATTTCCAGAGAAACGGACAGGCAAAACAATACTCTGGAATTAATAGCTTCCGAAAATTTCGTTTCCAAAGCGGTTTTGGAGGCCGCCGGTTCCGTGATGACCAATAAATACGCGGAGGGTTATCCGGGACATCGTTATTATGGCGGGTGCGAAAATGTCGATATTGCTGAAAATCTTGCCAGAGAAAGAGCCAAAAAATTGTTTAATTGCGAATACGTGAACGTCCAACCTCATTCGGGGTCGCAAGCTAATATGGCTGTTTATTTTACGTATTTGAAGCCGGGTGATACGGTTTTAGGCATGAATTTGGCTCATGGCGGTCATTTAACGCATGGTTCGCCGGTGAATTTTTCCGGTAAGCTGTTTAACTTTGTTCCTTACGGGGTAAGCAAAGAAACGGGTCGTATTGATATGGACGAAGTGGCAAAGTTGGCACGTGAACATAAACCGAAAATGATCGTGGTCGGAGCCAGCGCTTATTCACGTTTTTATGAATTTGACAAATTCAGAGAAATAGCCGATGAAGTAGGCGCTGTTTTATTTGCCGATGTGGCGCATCCGGCAGGATTGATTGCAGCAGGTGTGCATCCAAGCCCTATTCCGTATTGTGATGTTGTAACCTCTACCACACATAAAACACTACGTGGCCCCCGAGGCGGTATGATTATGGTTGGTAAAGATAGCGAAAATAAAATGGGCATTGTGGCTCCGAAATCAGGACGAGTGAAAATGATGTCTGAAATTATTGACAGTAATGTTATGCCGGGCATTCAAGGCGGGCCGTTAATGCATATAATTGCGGCCAAGGCAGTGGCCTTTGGTGAAGCATTAAAGCCGGAATTCAAAGAATATGCCAAACAAATCGTTAAAAATGCGCAAACATTAGCCAACGAATTAATTGAAAAAGGATATGATATTGTTTCCGGCGGAACAGACAACCATGTTTTTTTGGTTGATTTAACCTCAAAAAACATTACCGGAAAAGCGGCCGAAAATGCATTACATACAGCGGGCATAACGGTTAATAAAAATATGGTACCGTTCGATACGAAAAGTCCTTTTGTTACCAGCGGAATCCGCATAGGGACACCTGCTTTGACGACAAAAGGAATGAAAGAAGCGGAAATGAAAATAATCGCAGGATTTATCGACCGCGTACTTTCGAATATTGATGATGAAGAAGAAGCCAAAAAGGTTAATGCTGAAATACGAGAATTGAACAAACATTTTCAAATTTACGCGTTGTAACATCGAAAGACCACAGAAAAAAAGCGTCTCCGTTTTAGGAGGCGCTTTTATCTACCTATGAAGAAAAAAAATATTCAAGAAGTGGAAATGCCGTTCCTCGACCATTTAGAGGAACTTCGCTGGCGGATTATAAAATCGCTCGTTGCGGTTGTTGTATTTACAATAATTGCCTTTTTCTTTTCAGATCAAATCCTTAAATTTTTATTACTTTCCACACGCCATTTAAAACATCAGTTTCAGTTGCAGGTATTAAAAGTACAAACGGTTTTTATTATTAAGCTGGAGTTGGCCATTATTACCGGTGTGATTTTTGCCCTGCCGGTTATTTTTTATCAGATCTGGGCATTTGTTGCACCTGGGTTAATGGAAAATGAACGGCGTTATGTTGTTCCGGTCATCCTTTTTGCAACGATCAGTTTTATTGTCGGAGCTGCTTTTGCTTTTTTTGTCATCATTCCGTTTGCGCTTGATTTTTTTCTGGGGCTGGTGCCGGAGAATGTAAAAAACAATATAGCTCTTGATTTTTATTTCGGATTTGTGGCGCGTTTGGTTTTGGTTTTTGGTATTGTATTCGAATTACCGGTTGTCAGTTTGCTGCTGACAAAACTTGGTATTTTAACCCCGAAAATTTTAAGAAAATACCGACGGTACGCCATTGTCGTTATTTTTATTTTAGCCGCCATTTTAACCCCACCCGATCCGACCACACAATTGTTATTGGCTGTCCCCTTGGTCGTTTTATATGAAGTTACCATTTGGATTAGCTATTTCTTTTATCAGAAGAAGAAAAAAGAAAATGATTAAATTATTGCTTAACATGCAATATAATGTTAATTTTCTTTTTTTTAATTATGATTTTAATAGGACAATTGTTGGCGCATGGGAAATACATTAAAAGAAATTAATACGGTTGTCAAGGATGAACTAAAGGAATTTGATGCCGTTTTTAGAGAGATCCTGACGTCCAATGTTTTTCTAATCGATACGGTTGCGAAATATATTGTACGGAACAAAGGGAAAGGATTGCGCCCCTTACTTGTTATATTATCCGCGAAGTTGGTGGGAACGCCCGTAAGAGAAACATACGTTGTTGCTTCGATAATTGAACTGTTGCATACGGCATCACTGGTACATGACGATGTGATTGACAATGCAAACATGCGTCGCGGTTTTCCGTCTATTAACGCCATTTGGAAAAATAAAATTGCCATATTAATGGGCGATTACATGCTGTCCAAATGTCTGATCGGTGCCACAATGACCGGTAGTTTGGAAGTGATGCAAAAGTTAGCCATTGCTTCCAAACGTTTAAGCAAAGGCGAATTGATGCAAATCGAAAAAGCGCGACGATTAAATGTTTCCGAAAAAGATTATTTTGAGATTATTGCCAATAAAACAGCGGCATTAATCGGAACGGCCTCCGAACTGGGTGCCATAACGGTATCTGACAACAAGCAAGATCATGAAAATTTGAAAAATTTCGGTGAAAATTTGGGTATTGCTTTTCAGATCAAAGATGATCTTTTGGATTATTATGGCCATCAAAAGATTTTGGGTAAACCTGTTGGCAATGATTTTAAGGACAAAAAAATCACGCTTCCTTTAATCCATTCGTTTAAACATGCATCCAGTAAGGAAATTTCGAAAATAAAACGTTTGCTTAAAAAAGGTGTTTCTCAAAAAGATGTAGATTACATTATTCGCTTTGTGGAAGAATATGAAGGTATTCGTTATTCGGAACAAAAAATTAGCGAATATGCTCAAAAAGCAAAAGATTTTATTGCTGCATATCCTGATACGGAAATAAAAGAGGGTCTGTATAAATTTGTAGATTTTACGATAAACCGTTCTAATTAGCTTATGAATACAGGGAAAAAAATTTTAATCATCCGGTTTAGTTCTATCGGTGATATTTTATTAGCTACTCCTTTTATTCGCCAAACGCGTATGGCTTTTCCCGAGGCAACTATTGATATTGTAGTCAAACAACGTTTTTCGGATTTGGTGCGTTTCAATCCACACATCAATCATATTTATTCCTTTAACGAAGCGGAAGGAATAGCCGGCTTGCTTGAAATCCGCAAACAAATTCACCGCCAAAAATATACGTATATTTTTGATTTGCACAATAATTTGCGAAGTCGCATATTAACCTTCGGGATATCCGCTGCCGTTTCACGTATTCAAAAAGATAAACTAAAACGTGCTTTATTGGTTTACACGAAAATCAATTTGTACAAGGAGCCGGTACCCATACCTAAACGTTATTTGGAAACGGGTAAAATAGGCGGAATAAAGGATGATGGTAACGGTCTGGAAATTTTTTGGAAGAATCATATTGAAGAGAATTTGTTTGATGTTGTGAATCGTAAGCTTTTAATGCATTCTTTTGTAGCCTTAGCTCCGGGAGCCGGGTTTAAAACAAAGCGTTGGCCGTTAGGTTATTTCAAAGAACTAATTAAAATGATACAAGAGCGAAAAAATTTACCGATAGTTCTTTTGGGTGACCAAAAGGATGCCTTGCAAATGGGCATGCTTGAAAAATTACCTAATGTATTTAATTTAGCCGGTAAATTAACGCTTCTTGAATCGGCGATTATGATTAGCAAAGCCAAGTTTTTGGTTTCCAACGATAGCGGATTGATGCACATGGCCACGGCGGTTAAGACGCCGGTGGTAGCTATTTTTGGTTCTACTGTGGAGGCGTTCGGCTTTTTCCCCTTTAGATCGCAATACAAAATCGTGCAAAAAGAAGGGCTATGGTGTCGCCCATGCTCCCATATAGGGCGTACATTTTGCCCGTTAGGTCATTTTAAATGCATGACAGATTTAAGTCCGAATTTGGTTTTTCGGCATTTGAAAGATTGGTTGTAAAATGTCTGCGCTTAAAAGATTGTTTTATCAATATATTATTTATTTCCCTTTGTTAATAATGGCTCATTTTGTAGCCCTTTTTAATAGGAACATTCGTCAAGCATTAGTGGGAAGATACCGGTCGGCCAGAGAATTAAAAGCCTTTAACAAACACTCCAAACCGATTGTATATTTTCATGCTGCTTCATTGGGAGAGTTCGAACACATACGTCCGTTGATTTTTTATTTGGGTAAAACTTATCAAATTGTGGTCACCTTTTTTTCGCCTTCCGGATTTAATCATGCCAAAAAACAATTTGAAGATGAGCGACATTTTTATTTACCGTTCGATTTTTTAGGCCTATGGATGAACATTCTTGCACAATTGCAGCCGAAATTTATTATCATTTCCAAACATGATGTGTGGGCAAATCAAATATTGGCAGCAAACCGTTTGCGGATACCGATTTTTTTAGTAAATGCTTCCTTGTCGGCCAAATCGTCCAGAATAAATATGTTCTATCGATTTTTTTTCGGGTCGGTTTATGCTGGTTTTAGTAAAATTTTTGCTATTAGTGATGAAGACAAGCAGCGTTTGAAAGAACAATTCAATTTGAAAAACGTGCAAGTGGTTGGTGATACCAAGTTCGACCAAGTATTAATTCGTAAAGAACAGGCCGATTTAAAGGAATTACTTCCGGGAAACTGGTCGGGAAAAAGCCTGATAATGGCTTTAGGCAGTATTTGGCCGGAAGATTATGTTGTTTTAAAAGAGCCTTTGCAAAAGCTGATGCAGGAATTTGGGATGTTAAAGATTTTGTTTGTACCTCATCAGCCGCATGAACATTTTGTATCGCGAATTGAGAATGATTTTGCGCGTTGGGGCAGCAAGCGTTTTACGAATAAAAAAACACTTAACTACGAACGAATACTTGTTGTGAATGTGGTTGGCGTATTGGCCGATTTGTACAAATATGCCGACATGGCCTATATCGGTGGCAGTTTTAAACAGGGGATTCACAATGTAATGGAAGCCGCAGCATACGGAATTCCGGTAATTTATGGGCCGGTGTATGAAAATTCTTACGAAGCTACGCGTTTGATTAAGGAGAGAGCTGCTTTTGTTGTGCGTTCGGAGGAAGATTCGTATGCCTTATTCCGGCGAATGATCACGGACGAAAACTTTCGCAAAACATCCGGGCAAAATGTACGACATTTTGTGCAACAACATACCGGGGCAACCAAACTAATTTTGCAAGCATTGAAAATAAATAACGATTCTAATTCGGAGTAAAGATCGCATCAGGTAACAATAAAGCGATTGTTGCGCGATCGATTGTAAAGAAGAACAAAAGGGCCGGCAAACAAAGCAATGCTTTTTGCGGCCCTAAGTCTTATTTGAACAAAAAGTTCGATTTTTCTATTCGTTATTTTGTTTCTTATTATTGGTTTTACTATCTTCCTGCAAATCGGCATTATCGCCCAAATCTTTGGTATCATCTTTACTGGGTTCTTCGCTTTCATTGTCTTCTTCAATTTCACTGTCTTTACGCGTAAGTAAATTTGTATCCGTAAGTTTGCGGTCAAAAATAACGTATGAAATTACCATAGCGGTATTGGCAATGGCTTCTCCGTACCCAATGGTCATATATCCGGCAAGAAGGAGAAAAAAGTAAACCACGTAAGAAGAAACTACGGTAGATAAATGTAAATGTAGTTGTAGTGCCGCGTAATTTTCTTTTAGATAAAATAACTTACTGCCAGTGGGGCCAAGCAAAGAGACGATCCACTCGTGGATAGAGCCAAGAGAAAGTTGAACAAGGCGAAGCGCGTTGTTCAACATCGGGGCCAGTGAATGCATAAGCGGCATAAATAAAACGGAATAAATTATTAAACCTATTTTGAGTGTAAAGGCAAAAAATAAAATACCAAAAATTTCGAGAGCAATGATAATGATTCCGTAAAGAATTAAACGCCAGGGTTGCCCCCAGGTTAAATGCAATGATTGGACGGCAGCACCAAAGCCGTCTTCTTCGGAGGTGGAAATAATAACAGGCCCGAAAAAGAAAGAAACAAAAAAACTGAGAGTAAAAAATACCAGTACCATACCTGCAAAAATATAAGGCAAGGTCGCAAAGGCATTTAATAATTCACCGAACCAAGGGATACGTCCGATAAGTGCCATGATAATCGCACCAATGATAAAAGGTAGAATAAGCACCACAAAAGTAATATACGTTCCGGCAACAGATAGGGCTTTGTTTTTGGTAAATGTTAAAGCTTGTCTGTACGTGTAAAACAAGTTTTCACGTAAGTGCATATAAGCGGCCCGCGATACGGCGGTATTCATCAAAAGGAGAAAATAGCCGGTAAGGAGGAGTCCAATCCAGTATAACAGGTATGAATAGAAAGGCAATGACCAGCCATACGTGCAGGGAAAAAGTCCGAAACGCGACCAGATAGCTCCTATGGAAAATCCGCCAAGCATAATGGAGAAGTAAGTAAAAATCAGATAAACAAGATGGGCAATAATAATACCGAATGTAGCCAGAAAAATCCGTTGCGGCCCGATGGCCATTCTGGGAGCCTTGAACAGATCTTTGTAATTAAAATAAAAGTTGTCCATAGCGTGCTCTCCTTGTTATTTATTGATGTACAATCCAAGCATCTTTATAGCCGAATTGTTTGATTTTTCGCAAGGCAGTTTCGGCTTGTGAGCGTGTGTTGAAACCGCTGACATAAACTTTGTAAAGATCGGCCTGTTTTTGGATATTACAGGAAAGCCCGAGTTTTTGCGCAATTGCATGGGAAATTTGCAAGGCTTTGGTACGATCTTTCGTGGCAAAAATTTGAATACGAAAAGGAGAAAGCTGAGGTGCGGAACGGGGCAAACGGTTGGAAACCGTTGAATCGGCAGAGACGGAATCGGTGGATACAACGGGAACGGTAATTTGTGTTTGTACTACCCAGGAGCCGGTAAAGCCAAGTTTTTTTAAGCGAAGTTTTAATGAGTCGGCTTGAATTCGTTTTTGGAAATTACCAACTTGTACTTTAAATAAGTGATTTTGATGAATGATTAAACAGGTATCCTTGATAATATGGACTACTTTTTCTTTTTGCAGAATTGCGGTTGACGAATCGCCACTGGCAAAAATTTGTACGCGATAGCCCGGAACTTTTTTATATTCGGTTTTGGCGGACGGTGGGAAAATGATGGTTTTGTGTAATACAACCGTCTCGTGAGGTTGGGCCAATAAAGCATCCAAAAACGGATCGTGCACATCTTTTTTTTGATAAAATAAGACACTGTCCGGTTCGGCGGCTGAAGGACCCTGTTTAAGCAGTTTGGGCTGGCAGGAAAAAAGCAATAAAAATAATCCGCTCATAAAAGCGAACAATGCATTTTTAAACATTAGTAGATCCTTTTCAAATAAGTACCAGGAAAGTATTGATTAACCAAAATATCATAGTATTTAAAGCCTTGTTCGGACATATTTAAGGCACCCCATTGGCACAAGCCGATGCCATGACCGTAACCACCTCCGTTAATAACTAAAACGGAATCGGCAGAGACGTTTAAAGTAAAAAGTAAACTTGGCAAACCGCCACGATTGAATTTAGAAAAAAAGCGGCGAATTTCAAAATTGTGCAGAACAACTGTAGTATCGGCATATTGTATTTCCAATTGTTTTACACGGCCGGAAGCGGAACGTTGCAAAACCTGCAATCGGCAACTTAGCTGTAAAGTATCGCCATGAGAAGCTGACATCGGCGAATAATGGAAGCGCCGTTTAAAGAGAGAGTCGATTTGATAAAAAGTAAATTGCCGTCTCCAGCGAAAAAAAGGTGAAATTCGGCAAGCAAATTGATCCCCTAAAACATCTTTACGTATTTTTAAGTAAGGAGGGGAATTTTTGTGCCCCCATAAATCGGCAGGATCTTCGGAAATGCCGCCGCATGTAGAATGGAAATAGATTTCGGCCAAAGAATCTTGATATTGCAAAACAACCCCGCGCGTTGCGTTAACCGCCTGTGTGGCCCGTTTTGAAAGATGGCTAAGCCCGGAGTAAACCTGATCATTTATATCACTAAATACGTCAAACGGTTGATGCACTCGTTCGTTCATTTTTTTTAGGGCATAGGTGCGGGCGCAAATAGCCTGTGCCTTTAAGGCTTCTAAGTAAGAATTTTTTTGTGAAGGCATTTCCGAAGCAACAACGGATTTGAGATAGGTCTCCAAATTAACCACATTGATGAAATCGAATTTACCCATTTGGGAAAGGCGTAAAATTATTTTTCCTTTGTACCATTTATTACGAAATTTAAAGCGATCGCGCAAAGGATCGGAAGGTGAAATATGAACGATATCTTTACCGCTAAAAACAAACAGACGGTTGGTGTTGTACATTTTAAATCCGTTTTTGGAAAGCGAAAGGTAAAAAAAAGGATTATGCCGGCCCAATTCGTAAACGGCTTCTTCCAGAGTCAGGGTAAAATTTCCTTTAAATTGCAAAGAATCGCGCTGGTCAATGGTTCCTAATAAAATTCGGATCTGCGGAATTTTTTCGGGAGCGGTGGGTTTTATATTCCGCGTGCAAGAGAATAATGTCGACAGGAAAAGGATAAAAAAAACGATCCGTTTTTTCAAGGGGAAACCTCCTTTAAATGGAATAACGATTATGCCAAAGCAATGGCTTACGCAAATCGGTTTTTCGTTTTATTTGAGCAAGCCGAGTAATCGCAACCGGTTTCGTTTTTTCGATTTACCGAAACAGAGTTTGACGGAAAGACGGTCCAGACATGTAACCGATGCGCTTAAATGATTTTGAGTATTTGTAAAATTTAAATAAATCTGGTGAACAATGAAACAACAAAATAATTTGTATCGAATTTTTATTTGGCTGGTGATGAGCATTACTGCTTTGTCGCTGATTTTGATTCCGCTTAAGAAGTACATATTGCCACGTGTTAATCATACTTTTTATTTTGACAATCGCAGAAAATCGCTGCCTATTAAACGTTTAGCTGTGGTTGGTGATTTTTCTGAGTGGAAAGAACGCATCTATTTGTACGATCAGGATCATGACGGGATTTGGCAGGTTACTGTTCCGTTGAAAATAGGCTGGCATTCGTATCGGTTTTTGATAAACGGAACAAGGTGGGTGCGCGATTGGAGTGTGGATGATTATGGTGGGCCGTATTCCAACTCGTTGATTTATGCGGATACGATAACCATACCCAAATTATACAAAACAATTCCCCCAACGGGAAGCTGGCTGTATCGTCGGGTTAACAGTTTGCGTTTTAGGTTCGGAAGTAATATCAAAAATTGGTTAAAAAATCATAAAGTTATAATAGAGTTAGATTCATTAAAAAAGAGTTATCTTTCAGAAGATTCGACGCTTTGCGTACCGCTGGCCACCCTTGGAGAGGGGGAGCATGATTGGCAAATATCATTGCGAAAGGAAGACGGTACCGAGGTTTTCAAACGTTCGGGTTTATTTTTTTTAAATTTGCGCGATAAAGCACCAATAGCTCGTGCGGGCCATACGCAAGTTGTTTTTACGGGTCAACGGGTCGTGCTCAACGGCGGGCAATCGTTTGACCCGGATTTTGAGCCATTGACGGCGATTAAATGGGAACAAATAAGCGGGCCGATTACGGTTCGTTTGGAGAAGAAAACAAAGGCACAGGCATTTGCAGTTTTTGAACGACCTGGAAAGTATCGTTTTCGTTTGACCGTATGGGATTCGACGGGACTAACGGATAGCGACCAAACTGAAGTTGTGGTTTTAGCACAGAAAAGAAATACCTATGCGTTTTCGCTATCCCCGGAAAAATTTTCATTTCCCGTTAAAAAAGTAGCGTTAGCCGGAGAGTTTAATCGTTGGCAGGCCGATAAAGCACGGTTGCATTTTGATAGGCATTCAGGCAAATGGAAAATATCTATTCCTCTGGATGCGGGCAAATGGGAGTACAAATTTGTAATTAACGATACGCTTTGGATGCCCGACCCTGCGAATCCCCATAGGATATCCGACGGATGGAATGGCTACAATTCGTTGCGGGTTATTCCGCGAGATAGCCTTTTTAGCGGTAAATTTTTTCAGGAGGAAGAATCAAAACAAAAGCTTATCGTGGCATTTAGTTCCGAAACAAAGAATTTGAAATTTCATTGGGTCGGGGATATTCAAAATCCCGTAAAGGCGGTACCGGTTAAAAACAACCGTTTGATTTTTAATAAAGAATTTCCACGCGGTGTTTATTATTTTTATTTGATTCCCGAAAAAAATGGGCATTTCGGCAAGCCCAAAACATTGCTTGTAAATCACGGTCGACAAACGACTTGGCATCCATTTGAACAAACACCGGCCTGGGCTGATACGACAATTATTTACGAATTATTTTTACGTCGTTTTACCCGAGCCGGAACGTTTACAAGTCTTGAGCATCGTTTATCGTATTTAAAAAAATTGGGCGTTAATTCCATTTGGATGTTGCCTATTTATCAGGGTCCCACCGAACACGGATATGCACCCACATCGCTGTTTAAAACGGAGAAATCCTATGGAAGTTTGGCAGATTACCGCCATTTGATTCAAAAGGCGCATGCCATGGGTATGCATGTTTTGTTTGATTTTGTAGCCAATCATGTTTCGGACCAACATCGTTTTGTACGTGCGGCTTATCAAAACAGGCATTCACCTTTACGGCAGTGGTTTTACTGGCGGCCAGACGGCACATGGGGATACCATAATGATTGGGATACGCTGGTCAATTTGAACTACCATAATCCATGGGTGAGGCATTACATTATGTCTGTCGCTCAATTTTGGCTTGGAGTGGGAGTGGACGGTTTTCGTTGCGATGTGGCCTGGGCCGTACCGCATACATTTTGGAAGAATTTTCGTTTTGCCTTAAAGGCGATGAATTTTGATGTTTTATTATTGGATGAGGTTTTGCCGCGTCAACCGTCATTTCATGACAAAGAATTTGACATGTCGTACGATACGGATTTTTATGGCAATATTTTAGACGTTTTGCACGGTCGAAAACCGATTTCGGCTATTCCTTTGGGAATTGAAAAAAGTCGGGCTAACTACCCTGAAGGCGCACAGAGTTTACGTTATTTGGAAAACCATGATCTCCCTCGGTTTATCGAGCAGTTTGGTGCCAGGCTAACACGAATGATGGCAGTTGTTTTGCTAACGGTTCCGGGTACACCGTTAATTTATTACGGTCAGGAACATGGGGTTAGAGAAATGCGGCCATATTTTTATGATTTGCACGATACAAAATGGTTTGACTTTTATCAAAAGCTCATTAAATTTAGAAAAGAAAACAAAGCATTAACGTTAGGGTCGTTGCAGAATATTTTAATTGACGACGAAAATGGCCTTTGGTGGTACAGAAGGCAATGGAAAGAACAATCGGTTGATGTAATTATTAACTTATCCGAGAGGGCCCAAACCGTTAAAACGGTTCCGGAGGGAAAAATCAAAAAAATATGGGGATGCGAATTTAAACGGATCGGAAAACGTACGATTAAAATAGCAGGCAAAAGTTTTATTGTCATCCAAAGGGATGAGGGCAAATGATCTCCAGATCAAAATTACAAAAGTCAATCAAAGAGATATTTACGCTGTATCAGAAGCGTAATTTTACGCTTACGTTTACGTTGGAATCGATTAACGAAATCTTCGAAATCGGTAACGAAGTATTTATGCGCAACAATCCCGAAGAAATGGAGAAATTATCCAAACGGCCCCGCAACAAAGCTCCGGATATTTTTGACGACGAACCGTTTTCTTTTGAACGTACTTTCGAAATTTATTCCAAACTAAGCGGTGATTTTTCGGAAATAACTCCGGAGTTAATCGAACGTATTTTTGAAGTTAACAGTCAACTGGCTTGGCGCGATTATCGTGATCGTTACAACGATTATATCCTTAAGATTTACAAAGAATATCCTACGGATGAATATCTCAATTATCTGGCAACGGTGGTTTTGGTAGATAAAAAAGAATATAACGAGGCATTGAGTTGTGTAAACAAAGCATTGGCACAAAATCCTTCCTGTGCGGTTTACACTCATTTGAAAGCACGCTGTTTGGTTCAAATGGGTGAATTCGAGGCGGCCCGTACCTATTTGTACCAATCTTTATTTTTGTTGGAGCTTATGCAAGACAACCCGCCGCGCAAAGGAGCCAACAAAGAATTGTATCCAAGCTATCCGGTTGATTTTTTCACTTCCATTGATCAAATTCGTTCTGATCTTCGTCAGTTGGATCGCGTGGATAGTATGTTCAAATATCAGTTTTTACCGTTAATCGATTAAAATCGATTAACGTCTTCGGCGCAAACTTTCCAAGAAATCAAACCAGCGATAACCTGCTTTTTCCGCTTTTTTGCAAAGATTTTCCGCCCGTTTCATTGCAGTTATTTTTTGCTTGCATTTGCGTGCTGGTCTTGGACAGTATTCCAGTAGTCCCAGAATGTAAAGCCAAAAAACCAACTCCTCGAAGCGTTCTTTGTTAAAATAATAAATCCCTTGAAAGGGATGAATATCCAAATAGCGTGCTACCGGTTCGAACGAAATCAAATGTTCGATGGCCAAACGCATTTGTTCGTTAGTTTTGAATTCCATACCGTTTTCGAAAACAGACAAAATTTTAAGCAGATCCGAATTCATGGTTTCCCTGGCCGAAGATTCGGCTAAGTTTTGTAAATGTTCTTCGAAAATTCGGTGCAACAAACGCCGATGCAAAAAGTCAAAATCGGTCGCATCGGCGGCGCGGTAAAAGGTTTTTAAGGCTTGCAGAACGAAAAACGCATGTAAAAAAGTCAAATCGGTATTAAGTGGAATTTCCGTCGCCTTAAGAATTTGTTGCAAACGGACGCGGAACCGGGAAAACGATTGGTCCCCGGATACGATTTCGTTTAAGAGTTTGTTGCTCATTAAGGCAAACAAATGTTCGGCTTTTCGTAGCGTAGAAAAAAGGGCGGTTTCGTTCAAGGATTCAAGGTTTTCGGCAGCAGCCAAATCTCGGCAGCATTGAGCAAAAACGCGTTGTATTTTTTGTGTGGCCTGTTCGGGCGGAATATTTTCACCCGGAATTCGGGCGATAAAATGGTTAGTCAGCAAAGATCGTACGATGCGGTGAACTGACCGGTAGCGAATGCTTAGCAAAGCTTCTTGCAAATCGGGCACACCATTTCCTTGCAAACTGCGGTGCAATTCTGCGTATGGCTCCTGTTGCGAAGAAGAAACCGGTCTGAAATTTAAAAATACATTGAATTTGTAAGCACCCAGAGCAATGAATAACCCCTTGTCGCGCAATTCTTCAAAGCGACGAATGTATTCCAAGCCGGATACATGATCTTTAAAAACAACGAACTGTCCGCTTTTTCCCTGCAAGCCAAGACCGCGGAGCAAATCCTGTTGCACCAATTCATCGTTGCATTTGAAACGAACGGAGGAATGAATCCATCCGGCAGCCGCAACAAAGCTGTTATTGTAAACCACCAGAGCATTTTCTTGACCATAACGATTGCTGTAGGCAAAAACGGAATCGATCACGTGCCCTTCCGGAGCAAAAACGTCATAAAAAAGAAAATGGTCTACTTCGCTGAACAAATACCGTTTATGCAATAAAGGGGCAATCAGTTTAAAGTGATTGGCAATTAAAGTCTGATCTTCCTGTTCATCCCAATAGGCCCGCCGGTATTCCATGCCGTATTTTTCGCGAAACCCTTCGATTTGTCCGTGACCGAACATGGGCAAGCCGGGCATGGTAACCAGCATAATGCAAACGCCGAAATATTTATCACCCGTACCAAATTGAACCGCTGCCGTTTCTTCGTCCGGATTGTTCATGAAATTAACGTAACGTTTTAAAATTTGCGGATTAAATTCCAACACGTTTTTGACCAGTTGTCGGTATTTGTTGTTTTCCTCGTTTTTTAGCATATTCATAAAGGCGCTATTGTACACCCGATGCATGCCTAAAGTACGTACAAAATAACTTTCCATTAGCCAGAAGGCTTCGGCCAAAAGCAAGGTATCCGGCGCTTCCTGGCGAATGCGATCCACCACTTCGCGCCAAAATTCCTTGGGGAACAATCGATCAAATTCTTCCTTAGTCATAGAAAACTCCGCTCGGGAAGGAATATCGCCGCCCTGACCGGGCTGCGGAAACCACAAGCGCTGAAAATGTTTTTTAGTTAATGTCATGGCCGCATCGAAGCGAATGATGGGAAAACGACGGGCGATTTCGATGATTTTGTGCAAAACCGCCTCGCGCACTTCCGGAAGCAAATAATTTAGCTGGGCCGTATCGTTCCAAGGCATACTGGTCCCATCGTTACCGTGATAAATGTAACGTGTTTCACCGGAAGGATAATGCACGCGTTTAAAAACAACGGCCGCATCGCTACGATTCCAGTAACCGTCTTCAATAAAGACACCCACATCCGGATGATCGCATAAATCCGGACCGTTAAAAGAGTATTGCGGATATGGCGAATACGGAAGTTGAATAAAACGTTCGGGATGCTCGATGACCCATTTGGAATCGATACCGGTATGATTGGGTACCATGTCCGTAGCCATGCGAATGCCGTAACGCCAAACCCGTTCTTTTAAATTTTGCAAAGCTAACTCGCCACCCAAATCATCAGCGATTTGATAATCGTACAAGGAATAAGCCGAGGCGGCAGCTTCCGGATTACCGGTGCGTTGTTTGATTTTTTGCGAAGCCTTACTCCGTTCCCAAATGCCAATTAGCCACAAACCCGTAATGCCGAAAGAAGCCAAAAATCGCAATTCTTCATCCGGAATTTGATCGAGCCGTGTAATAGGGTGCGCGTATTTTTTACTAAGCTGATCCAGCCAAACATAGGTACTTTTGGCAATCAGAACGAGTCGCGGCATCCAATCTGTATCCGGAGAAAAACGTTCGGGTTCGTCCGATGGTTCGAATTGCGGAACAAGGGTAGGGCCCGGCCCAAAGGCGGCTTTGTCAAACCGTGCTTTTTCTTCTTCGCGAATAAAATCGATACTTTGCAACAAACGTGTAAGCAAATCTCCTAAAAAAGCTTGCCAGTGATCTTTAATGTATTCTAACTGGGCCATAACAGAATGTGGATACAATTCCGCCGGTTGGCGTAAGAATTGAAGCAGCGACAATGTGCTTCCGGGTACGGGCGGCTGTTGGCGCGAAAAACGATGAAGGAGCTCGTAGGTTTGTTTAAAGTTCATGTCATCGTTCAGTTCTTTCGGATCGATTAAAGAGCGGAGCGGTTGAAAAGCCGGATTCAAATAATCCGTCCAAAAGGGAATCATTTCTTCCAAAAGCAAAAATTGGTTAGGGCGCCCGCCCGTTTTGTGTTGCAGATAATCTTCAACACGCTGTTCGTTCCGAAAAACCGGAGTGGGAGGAAAGTGCCGGCAAAAAGCATGCAGTAAGCGTTCATAATTATTTCTTCCGAGTTCCTTTTGCAGGTAATGTTCAAGTTTTTGGAAAAAGCGGGAAGCAACCTTTTTTTGATAGGTTTGAACGACAATATGTTCAATTTCGTGCAACAGGCCCAGAGCATTTACCTGCGAAGCCAATAGCTCGGGGTGTTCGTTTCGCAGTTTTTCGGTAAGTGCACGCACGGCTCGCATATTCTTAAAAACAATATCGCCATTAGTGGCAAAAAGCACATCGTTAATTTGTAACTTTTCACGCGCCGAGCGGCTTGGATGAAATTCAACGAAAACATTACGAGTAAGGGACATCGGGTTTTCTCCGCTGTGTTTTTTTTGATTACAACGTCCGAAAGATAAAGGAAAGCGGCATCGATGGCAAATTGGATGTAATGGAATTTTGTTTGAAATCCAAATTAATCATAAATTGTGCCGTTTTAAACGAATAAAGGAAAAACACTTGAAACGATTACAGGAACGACGTTTTGCTCCGCTGTTTGTAATATTAGCCGCGGTTTTGTGGGGAGTGGACGGAATTGTATTACGCCCGTCATTGTACACATTACCTGTTATTTTGGTTGTGATGATCGAATCTACGGCTGCCGCATCGATTATGACCCCGTTTTTCATACATCAGTTTCCCAAGCTCAAACAACTAAATTACAAGGAGTGGGGATCGTTGCTTGGTGTGGCCGTACTTGGCGGCGCGGTAGGCACTCTGGCCATTACCAAGGCTATTTTTTACGTTCAATACGTCAATCTATCTGTTGTGGTGCTCATCCAAAAACTGCAACCTGTTTTTGCCATAGCCTTGGCTGCTCTGTTGCTTAAAGAACGGTTGCCCAAGGTTTTCATCAAATGGGCGGCCATTGCCTTAAGCGGTGCCTATTTTATGACGTTTGGCTTGCACTTACCGAATTTGACCACGGGTGACAAAACATTGATGGCCGCGGGATTTGCTCTGTTGGCTACCGTAAGTTTTGCCTTTTCGACCGTATTGAGTAAACGGTTGCTGCGTAAAATTGATTTTCATTTTGCAACCTATTTGCGTTTTTTGGTAACGGCGATTTTAATGATTGTTTTAGCTTTGTTTACCCAAAAAATTGAGGTGGTCGGTCAGGTAAGTCGTCATCAGTGGATCATTTTTTTACTGATTGTCATGTTTACCGGTGCGCCGGCCATATTTCTTTATTATTTTGGGCTGCGCCAAATTCCCGCCTCGGTTTCCACGATTTGCGAGTTAGCCTTTCCTATTTCGGCCATTTTGCTGGAATATGCCATTTACAAAAAATACCTTTCTTTGGCACAGTGGGCGGGAACTATTGTTTTGCTGTATGCCATAGTCAAAATTTCGACCATGGTTAATTTTTGGAAAGATTGAAGCGTGAAAGGCAAAATAAGGCAAGCATTTTTTCCTTGTGTCCGTAACAAAAAAGGCGGCCTAATCGTAAGGCCGCCTTTTGTTTAATAAGATTTTACCAGATTTTTACCCTTTTGTCCGGCGGGAGATACAGAGAATCCTTTGGCGTAACGTGAAACGCAGTATAAAATTCAGGAACGTTAACTACCACTCCGTTTACGCGGAAGCGGCTGGGTGAATGAGGATCGGTAAGTAAGCGACGTCGCAATTCGTCTTTGCGATATTTGCGTTTCCAAATTTGCGCCCAACCGATAAAAAAACGTTGATCGCCCGTAAAGCCATCCAAAACGGGAGCTGGTTTGCCTTTTAGTGCTCTGTGGTAAGCATGGTACGAAATGGTCACGCCGCCCAAATCGGCAATGTTTTCGCCTAAAGTCAGTTTGCCGTTTAAATGCATGGTATCCAATACTACATACGAGCTGTATTGTTTAACCAGTTTTTCGGCGCGCTTTTCAAAGTTTTTACGATCCTGTGCAGTCCACCAATTACGCAAATTTCCGTCGCCATCCGACTTGCTTCCCTGATCGTCAAAACCGTGCGTAATTTCATGTCCGATTACCGAGCCAATGGCCCCGTAATTTACGGCATCGTCGGCTTTCATGTTAAAGAACGGCGGTTGCAAAATGCCTGCCGGAAAAACCACTTCGTTCATGGAAGGATCGTAATAGGCGTTTACAGTGTGCGGATTCATAAACCATTCTTTGCGATCGACCGGCTTGCCCAGCTTGCGGATATTGTAATAATATGCAAAAAGACTGGCGCGTTCGATGTTCCCCACTAAATCGTCCGGCTTGATAACCAAGGAAGAATAATCCTTCCATTTGTCCGGGTATCCGATTTTTGTGTGGAATTTGGAAAGCTTAATAAGGGCCTGTTTTTTGGTCTCGGGACTCATCCAATCCAGATGTTTGATGCGCTCGCGATAAGCGGCCAGCAAATTGTGCACCAGTTTGAGCATGCGTTTTTTAGCCTGCGGCGGAAAGTATTTGGCCACGTACATTTTTCCCAAAAGCTGGCCGATAGTACCGTTCATGGTATTCATGGCCCGTTTCCAGCGCGGACTCATCTGCGGCGTGCCCGTTAGTGTTTTGCCGTAAAAATCGAACTTGGTTTGCACAAAATCGTGGCTTAAAAAACTTCCGTACCTCGAAACCAGTTTGTAAGCCAAATAGCTTTTCCAATCTTCCGGCGAATATTTTCGGAATAATTTGCCAAAGGCCTTTAGGTAGCTTGGTTGCGAAACAATAAGGCTGTCGAAATGGGGCACTTCGCTTGTTTTAAAAAACGATGTCCAATCGAATTGGGGCGCTTCCTTACGGAGTTGCTTAAATGCAAACTTATTGTAAGTTTTTTCCCGTTGCCTGTTTTGTACGCGTGTCCAGTGTGCTTTGGCCATGTCGGTTTCCATTTGTACGATTGTTCGGGCCCGCTGCTCGCTGTTATCGATTTTACCTAATGACAACAACCGCGCAATGTATTTTTGATATTCCTCGCGAAAATGGGCAAACTTAGGCGAAGGGCGTAAATAATAATCGCGGTCGGGCAAACCCAAACCGGACTGGCTAAAATAAACAATGTAGCGTGACGAATTTTTTTGATCCTGCCCCACGTAAAAAGCAAAGGGAAGCTGTACGCCGATTTTTCGCAGACGCGCCATTTCCGGAATCAGGTCTTTTTTGGTTTTAATGTTGCGTATTTGGTTTAATTCGGGCATTAACGGCGAGATGCCCAGCTTTTCGATACGGGCGCTGTCCATGTAACTTTTGTAAAAATCGGCCACCTTTTGTCGGTCGGAGTTGGGTTTTTGTTTATGCTTTGTCAGGTCTTCGACAATTTGATGAATTCGTTTTTCGTTTTGTTCCTGTAAAATGGTAAACGAGCCGTAATTAGACTTGTCTTTGGGAATGGGCACGGTTTTTAACCATTTACCGTTAACGTAGCGGTAAAGATCGTCTTGCGGCCGATAGGTGTTATCGAAATATTGCTTTTCGATACCGGAATTTTGTTCGGAACAGGCGACAAAAAGGAAAAGCGCGGCCAGAAAAACAAGGGAATATTTTTTCATATTAAAAACCTCCTTGGTAACGAATCGGTTATTTAAAAACATCGATTTTTATGATTTTCACCGGAATTAACGGCAAGTCGTTTTCATTTACAGGAACGTTGGCAATTTTGTCAACCACATCCATTCCTTTGGTCACCTGGGCAAAAACAGTGTAATGATGGTCCAAATGATGTGCGGGCTTTTGCACGATAAAAAACTGACTGCCAGCACCTTCTGCTAAATTATTCACGCGGGCCATCGAAACCATACCGCGGTCGTGCGGCAAATCGTTAAATTCGTTGGGAATATGAACCAAAGGCCCGCCCAGGCCGTAACTTTGCACATTCCCGCTGCGTGTATTCGGGTCGCCGCCTTGAATCATAAACCCTTTTATGACTCGGTGGAAAAGCAGCCCGTCGTAATAGCCGCTTTCGGCGTGGGCAATAAAACTGAAGCAGGTAATGGGAGCTTTGGCCGGGAAAAAGCGCAATTCGATGTTACCGTAGTTGGTAACGATGCGGGCTTTTACGTTTTTCATCTGATCGATCAGAAATTGGATATGTTCTCCCAGCGTCTCGTATTGCATCACTTCCATTTTCAGCTCCGAAATTTGGTCTTTTAAACGTTTGTTTTCTTGCGAAAGTTTCTGGTTCCCGCAAGAAATAGTAAAAAAGAAAATTATTAAAAGACTGATGCCAATTATACGTTTCATAATAAAATCCTCCGATGTTAAGCCTGTTTGCAAAGCCGAAATTTACATTATTTTTTAACAAAAACATAACAGCGAGTGGTAAAAAAGTGTGCAGTTAAGGGATATTCGAACCAAAACTTTCAAATGGGCGTTTAGAGAGACGAATATGATTTTAAAAGAGAAACGGAGGCTTACGATGCAGGTGCAAACATTATTTGAGGAATACGGAATGCTACGCGAACGTTTGAGAGTGCTAATTTTGCAGCACCGTTCGGAAGAAATGGATTATGACGATCGTTTTTTACAAGAAATGCAATTGATCTCGCAAAAAATGTTGGCCTTAAAACGTAAAATGCGTCGTGTCCCGCGTAAGCCAATGGTTTTATCGGTAAACAAAAAAAATACCGGGAGGTTTTCGCACTATCAATAAGGGAAAAACTCCCGGTATTAACGGTTATTTTTTCTCTTTAAAATGCTTTAGTATATCCTTAGCCGCATCTTTGTGCACCATGAATGTAAGCATTTTCAATTTAATAAAATCATCTCTGAAAAAATAATAGCCTTTGTATTTGCCGTAACGCGCGCTTGAAGCCGAATCTTTGATCAGAAACCAATCGTGTCCGTATTTGTGTGTGTAGCCGACCAAATGAATGCCGTGATCGTCGGTAGTGGTGTGGTTGTAAATACGAAACTCGCGCGAGTATTGGTTAATGTATTTGTCCGGAATGTCCCAGGGAACAACAATGGCGATATCTTCCCAGCCGTAACGCCCGGGTTCGGAAACATCTCCGCCAATGGCCACGGAATATCCGTGTTTAATGGCGTTTTTAATGGTGCGGTAAAAATCTTTTAAGGGAATGTTGTGGTAGGCCTTGGAATGCCACCAGTTGTCCGGGACTTTGTATTCGTCCGTGGTGTAAAATGTGTCGCGCATAGTCGACATAAAGTCAACATAATCATCCGGGTTTAGTTGGCAGACCTTATTTAAAAAAGTTAGGGGCGTGTAGGTTTTACCCTGATATTCGAATTTTGACGGGGGCTGTCCCATATATTTGTTTAAAATTTGTTTGATGGTGGTTAAAACGATTTTTTCATCCCAATAGCCCTTTTGCTTAATAAAATGCAGGTAGTCGTTCATTTCTTTGAACATTTCGCGGTGGGTATAGCGTTTTTGTCCGGGCAAAAGACCGTTGTAAACGCTTTCCGGTACAATGCCGTATTGTTTGATGCGTGCGGTAACAGCGTTTGATTCCGAGCCTTCGCCGAAATTGGCATCGCCTTTTTTCTTAACGAAATATTTGGCTTTTTCAACATATTCCCAATAAACCACATACATTTCCGATAGTTTGATTTTTTTATGATGCATGCGGTAAATTTCGGATTCGAGAAACGAAACGGTGGAAAAAGCCCAGCATGTGCCTGTTGTGTCCTGATGCACCGGGGCAAAATGAAAAACCTGCGTTTTAAAGTCTTCCAATTTTGGTTTTTTGACTTTGTCAAAATCGGCGCTGAAAATAGTGCGTTCTTTATCCCAGACAAACTTTTTCTCGTAAAAAGCTTTGTCCTGAGCCAAGAGCGAAGCGGATAAAAACACCGTTGCCAAAAGAACGCCTAAAAAGATGCGAAATTTGACTTCCATAATTCCCTCCGTAGTTGTTAAAAATTCAAAATCCGACCGGGATGCAATTTACTGTAAATCACAACAAATTAAAAGTAAAAAAAGCGAATCTTGCTCTGCATGCTTAAAGGGATTATATTGCTAAAAAAACATTTGGGGAAAGCCGATGAGAGAAGACAGTTTGTGGACCAATATTTTCCGGAAACAATCCGCCGAAAAAACCGACACCTTAAATGTGCTTAAAAACATTCCGTTGTTTCAGGATTTAAGCCGCAAAGAACTACGGCAATTGGAACGGATTTTACACCAACGTACCTACAAACAAAACGAGGTTATTTTTAACGAGGGGCAACCCGGCGTGGGTATGTACATTATCGATTCGGGAGAGGTGCGCATTACGCTGGGACCGGAACAAAAGGTTCTGGCCGTTTTGTCCAAAGGAGATTTTTTTGGTGAAATGGCTCTTTTGCTCGAAGCGCCCCGAACGGCCTCGGCCATTGCCGGCAAGCCGAGTAAATTGTACGGATTCTTTCAACCGGATTTGTTCAGTATTCTGGAAACATTTCCCAGAACAGGCAATAAAATACTTTTACGCCTGTCACAAATGATTGCCGAACGATTACGTCGCAGCAATTTGGAAAACCAGGAGTTGCGCAAAAAACTGGATTCCTTGAGTAAAAAGGAGCGATAATGGACGTAACCGTAAATCGTTTTTTAAAAATTGTTTTGGCCGTACTTTTTTTGGCCGCCCTTGTTTGGCTGACAATTAAATTAAGTAATATCCTAACGATTTTTATTATCGGGGCCTTGCTGGCTTACATTTTGGATCCCATTACCTCCTTTTTAGAATACAAAGGGATGACACGTATGCAGGCAACCTCGGTCGTGTTTTTATTATTAGCGTTTTCTTTGTTTTTGTTTATCTATTTCATCGTGCCGCTTGTCGTGGATCAGGTAAAGGTGATTCAGCATTCCTTTAGCTCCGGGCAGAGCACGGCCACCATCAACCGCCTTGAGCAGTCGCTTAAAGAGAGCATTCCCATGCTCAAAAATGTAAACCTAAATATTACGGCGAAAATTCACGAGGCGGTCAATCATTTTTCCAATTCCCTTTTTTCCCTGGTGGGTAGTTTAATATCGCTAATCACCACCTTGGTCGTCATTCCGTTTGTGGTGTTTTTTTTGTTAAAAGACGGTCGGAAAATTAAGAAAGGGATGGTAAGTATTATTCCGAACCGTTATTTCGAAATGACTTTAAATCTTCTTTACAAAACCGATCAGCAAATTGGCGGGTATTTGCGCGGCCAATTTTTCGATGCGGCCATCATCGGCTTTTTGTCGGTAATTGCTTTGTGGATTTTGCACGTACCCTATTTTTTGCTCATCGGTACATTTGCCGGTTTGGCGAATATGGTGCCGTTTGTCGGACCTTTAACCGGAGCAATTGTTGCTATTTTGGTGGTATTTTTATCCAACGGTACGGTGAACCAAATGATTATGGTAGCCGCGGCTTTTGGCATCATTCAGCTTTTGGACAATGTGTTGGTACAACCTTTGGTGGTAGCCGGCAGCGTACAAATGCATCCTTTAATCGTTCTGTTTGCCGTGATAATCGGCGGTCAGTTTTGGGGAATTTTGGGCATGTTTTTGGCCGTTCCGGCTGCAGCCGTTGTAAAGGTGCTGCTGGTGGAACTTTACCGCATGTACCAATCTTTTAATTTGACTTCACAATAGCAGGAATGTAAAAATGGAACAGAAAAAAAGTCTTTTGGATTGGCTTCCCATATTAACTTTTGTAATTAGTTATTTCCTTTTTCATTTGTTCGACTGGATGGAGGCCACACAATTTTTATTGGCTTCGGTGGTATCTACCGCTACCTACATGTTGATGGTTTATGATTTGAAAACAGAGCACAAAGGTAAAAAGTGGAATTACAAACCCCTGAATTTTTTTAACGGTTTGTTAAGCTTTTATACGTTGCTCTTGTTTTTTCAGAGCTTTATTCATTGGAACCGAATGATCGGCGCCTTTGCCCGGGCGGCTTTGCTGTATGGGTTAATCGTTATTTATTTTGCCATTTTATTCCGTGCCCTTAGGGTATATGCCTATCACAAAATGCAGCTTGAACAGATCAAAGCAAAAAAGAAATAAACCGTTTTTACAACCGTGCCAAAGCAAAGGAGGCAAAAATGGTTATGGTCGAGTTCAGCATGTTCCCATTGGACAAAGGCGAAAGCCTTTCTCCGTATGTCGCCCGTATTTTGGATGTGATCGATCGTAGTGACGTAACCTATCGCCTGAATCCGATGGGAACGGTGCTCGAAGGCGATTACGACCAAGTGATGGCTGTGGTACGCGCCTGTTTTAAGGAATTGGAAAAGGATTGCTCGCGAATTTCGATGACCCTAAAAATGGACTACCGAAAAACCGAGCAAAGCCGATTGGATAAGAAAGTGGAAAAATTGGAATCCATTTTACACAAAGAATTAAAAAAATAAAGATTAACGCAAGAGGCGAATATGGATTTTTTGGAACTTATTTTTAACAAACAATACGAATTGAACAAACGCATTTTAAAAGAACGCCACGGTCAGGATTACGATAAACTTTGCGATCCCGATCAAAACGATGCGCAAACGGTAAACGAGCGGGTAAAATGGTTGCTCAATTACAACCGTGCCCTAATCCACGAGTCCATCGAAATGGAAGATTCGCTTCCGTGGAAATGGTGGAAAGATATGAAAGAAATCGATTGGGACAATATCCGCATCGAATTGATCGACGAGTTGCATTTTTGGGTGAGCAAGTGCCAATTGGTCGGGTTAGACCCGCAAAAGCTGACCGAGTTGTATTTGAAAAAAAACAAATTGAACCAAATTCGCCAGGACAAAGGTTACGGATCCACGTATTCCAAATACGATAAAAACGGCGTGGAAGATAACAAACGCATGGACGAAATTTTTAAGGAAGAAAATACCTCTGATTCTTAGTCTAAAAGGAATAGCGAAGCCCCATTAAAAAATTAAAGCGTAATTTGGGCTGATTGATGGCCGCGTCGGCATCCTTGTACTTAAAATCTTCTCTGGGATTTACATTTTCATTATCCGGACTGTAAGAGGTATCGTGCCCGTAAATTGTAGACGGGAAAAAATAATCGACCCCTCCGTTAACGAACATGGCCAGCTTTTTGTTAATGGGAAAAGAAGTTGCCAAGCCAACTCCTACGCCCCAATGTTTGGAGGTAATGTCAAAGTCTTCGTTTCCGTCAACGAAGTTAAAATTACCCGTAAACAAAATATAGCGCGGCCCGCCGTAAAAATAGGCATTAGAAAGATCAAACCAATTTACCTTACGCATCAGATCAAAATTAAATTCCCAAGTATAGCCGTGTTTTTCCGGGCTGCCATTGGTGGCATTGTTGATAAAAATTTTTCGGGCTGCCAATGCTTTACCCGGATTGTAAATATAGGTGTACCCAAGGCCAAGTCGTATTTTAAAAGGGAACGTGCGTGAAATGCGCGTCATCAATGTATTAAAATGAATACCGGGCCCGCCGGAATAGCCTGCGGAAGTTTCCAATTTATAATCGATGGCCCGAGCAAAGTGCGCGTTAAAAGCGACGATTAAAAACAGTACGATAGCTAAAACCTTTTTCATAGGCTGTTTTCTCCTTTGTTTTTAATTAATAATTGTTTATATGAAACACGCAATATGCAAAAATGATACCAAAATATTTCCAATCGTTTAACGCATGCGGGAGCTTTTCGGATAGATGTTGTGTATAAAATATTTACAGAAAGCCGAACCGTAAACAACCGAAAGGCTACGGCTTCACGGTTGACTTTACAATGAGATTTTGTTAACCTTAGTGCGATAAATTGTATTGGATTAAAGCGGAAAGCAGGCCTAAAATGAAAACATTATGGAAAACACTTCCGGGCCTAATTGCAGGCCTACTTATCTTCGTTTCATTTAGCCAATGTATTTCAGGCGAGGCAAAAGTGCGCAAACCAGCGGTTGCCGGACAATTTTATCCTGCGGACCCGGCCGAATTAAAAAGCATGATTAACGGATTTTTGTCTCGCGCGCATGAAAAACCCATTCGCGAGCCCATTGTGGGCATTATTGTGCCTCATGCCGGATACATTTTCTCGGGACCGGTGGCCTCTTATGCCTATAAAGCCATTCGGGGGAAACCGTACAAACGTGTGGTTATTATCGGGCCTTCTCATTATGACTATTTTAGCGGTGCTTCGGTTTACAATGGTTCGGCTTACCAAACACCGCTGGGGGTGGTTCCTGTTGACCGCGAATTTTGTCGTCGCCTGGCAAAAAAAAACGAACGCATTTATCTTTCGGGCAAAGGGCATGATTTTACCCCGGGACAACGGGGCGAGCATTCCATTGAGGTTCAGTTGCCCTATTTGCAAGTGGTGTTGGGAAAATTTAAATTGGTTCCCATTGTAATGGGCGAGCAAAGCTATGAAACCTGCCGAGCCTTGGGAAGGGCACTGGCCGATTTGATTGACGATAATAAAACCCTGATAATCGCCAGCTCGGATCTTTCCCATTATCATCCCTATGAACAAGCCATTAAACTGGACGAAAAAGTTTTAAACGCGATTAAAGAATGGGACTACTACAACCTGTCTCGAAATTTACAGGCTCGGCTATGGGAAGCTTGTGGCGGCGGGCCTATTGTCAGTTTGATGATTGCCGCCGAGTATCTGGGAGCCAACCAGGTGCGCTTATTAAAATACGGAAATTCCGGCGATGTGCCTGGCGGCGACAAAAGTCGGGTTGTTGGCTATTCGGCTTTTGCATTCATCAAAGGGCCAAAGGAGAAAACAATGGAAAAAAATTTTTCGTTGCCCCAAAAAGCGCAACAAGTATTGCTGGATATTGCGCGCAAATCGGTCGAAATGGCCGTGAAGGAAAACAAAGTATACGAACCGAGTTCTCAGGGCATTAAAAGTATTGAACAGGATCGCGGCGCGTTTGTGACGTTAAAAATAAACGGACGTTTACGGGGCTGCATCGGTTACACGGCACCCATTAAACCTTTGTATTTGGCTGTGCGTGATGTGGCCATTCAGGCGGCCACGGCAGACCCGCGATTTCATCCGGTAAGCGAAGAAGAACTTCCGCTGCTCGAATATGAGATTTCGGTTTTGTCCCCGTTTCATCACGTGCGCAATATTGATGAGATAAAAATCGGCCGTGACGGTTTGCTTATTAAAAAAGGGGCTCACGTCGGTTTGCTTTTGCCGCAAGTTCCGGTTGAGTGGGGTTGGGATCGGGAAACGTTTTTACAACAAACATGCCGTAAAGCTGGTTTGTCACCCGATGCATGGCAGGATGAGGATGCCGATTTGTTTCGTTTTTCAGCTTTTGTTTTCGGAGATGCGCACTAAAAGTTGTGAATTGCGAAAAAAAACGGATTCATCGGTTTTGTACGATGAATCCGTTTTTCGTATTTCGGGAATTATGCTGCGCCGGCCATCAGCTTTTTGTTGTAATTATTTACGGCCACGGCCGTCCAAATAATGCAGATAGGCCAAGTTACAATCAAACCGATGCCCAAGGTCAAAAATCCCACAACCGCTGTTACCACAATCATAATAAGAGCACCCGGAATGGTCGCGTAAAGCATTCCAAGCGGGCCGAAAAGAACGGTAAGCAAAATACCGATTCCCATACTTTTAGTTGATGTTACAACCGTAACATTGCCTTGTGTTTCTGGCATAATGCCTCCTTCTGTTAATGGTTGCCTCTTAAGGAAAAGATGATTTTAGTGAAAAAAAGAGCAGTATAATGCTGCCTAAAGCGTTAATTAAGTACGGGCAAAGATAGTGCAAGCAAAAAGACAGGGGGAAAAATAGCGTATTGCTTTTTTGTTTTTAAACTGAAAATTTTTTTGAGACGGTTAATTTTGCACACTTTGCGATCATCATATTACAATAGAAACAGTCGGAAAGCAAAAATTTTTCAGCCGTTGGTGGGCTTTAGCATAAAACCGACCATTAGAAAAAGAATGATAATGCTGTTCAGCAAACCTAAAAACACACCGCTAAACAGTAATCCGTAAATGGGAATTAAAATGACACTGCTCAGCAAAGAACCCGATAAGGAGCCCAGTAGATCCCAGGCGTACAACGTTCCCAAATTTTTATTTTCATCGGACTCTTTAAAATAAAGACGGTTCAAAAGGGGGAAAGCAAAACCGCCTAACCCACCGGCAAGGATGGCCAGTCCCCAAAAAATGCTTTGGCCGGCTGTGCCTTGTAGCGGCCAAACGCGTATGCCTGGGATGAGCAGAACGGCCAATAAAACAAATCCGAGATGAATTGCCAAAGTTAAACGCATTTCGTTCTTGACGGAGAACTTGTGAATTTGCTTTAATGCCAACCAACTCCCGAAGGCCATTCCCAGCATGAAAAGGGCAATAAACAAAGCGATACGGTAATAAATGTAACCGTATTCTACCTGAAAAGCGATTAAAATCATAAGCTCAAGGCTAATTACCGTAAAACCGACGGCAAACATGGCCAGGGAAGCCAGGCGTGCGGTGGGGTTTTGCTTTAACGGGCGTAATAATGGGATGAATATGATGATCAAAACAAGAAAAAAAACAAATAAAAAATGGCCGAACGAGAAACGAATAAGTTTACTTATTTGGATGCCCAGCGAAGAAGAAAATTTACTTGTCCATAAAATCATATCGAAAAAATAAGCCATGGGTTTAAAGTCGCGATTAATTTTGGAGAAGCGAAAAGTTGTCAATACGTTTTGTAATTGCCGAATTCGGTCTGGTGCCAATTTGAATTTAAGATAATAATCCCGGACGTATCGGGTTTTAATGTGGCGTAATTTTAATTGAGCGTTTAAATAAGGGACGTTAAGATTTAGCGGAGTTAAGCGGTTGCTTAAAAAGAAGTAAATTTTACTTCCTGGTAAAAAGGCATTTTGCCTAAAAACCGGTTGGAATGTGTGGTGAATGCACTGAATGTAGCGTGCATGATTTTGATCGATAAAATTTTCGGCTCCACTGATTTTAAAAGAAAAGATACCGTCGGGCCGAAGTTTTTGTTTTGCCAGGCGAAAGAATTCTCTGGTGTAAAAACGGTTAAGCTGTACGGTAAAGGGGTCGGGCAGGGCCGTAATGATGACATCGAACTTGTGATTTGTCTTTTGCAAAAAAAGGCGTCCGTCGGTCAAATGAATATGGACACGTCCGTCGGTTTGCAAAGAATCCCACAAAACCGGAAAATGCTTTTGGTAGAGTCGAACGATTTCGGGATCGAGTTCTACATAATCCAATGATTTTAATTTTTTGTATTTTAACGCTTCAAACAAAGCACCGGAAAATCCACCGCCGATCAAAAGTACTTTGTGCGGATTCGGATGCAAGAGCATGGCATAATGTATGGTTTCTTCTGCGCTTTTGGGATCGGGAACGGTAAAGAGCGGGACACCGTTTTGATACAATGTTTTGGAAGGGCCCAATGAAGTTAAGGTTAATTCGCCGTAAAGAGAAGAACGTTTGTCCAGAATAGTTAGTCCGTGCCAAAGGCGTGTGCCTAGTTGAATATCGGACCGGGCAAAAATAGCGATTTCACTTACAAAAATAAGGGCAAACATCGAGGCCGAAAAAGCGCGTTGTTTTTGAACCAGGTTCCACAAAAAGAAAAGCGCGGCAAAAAAATTAAAGAGAGCAAACCCGATAATTAGCTCTCGGGCGGGGAACAGACGAATGAGAAACAAACCGGCCAATAATCCGCTAAAAGCCGAACCGACGGTTTCCCACAAATAAACGCGTCCGCTGGAGATTTCGCTGGTTTGTCTGTGCTCTTGCTTTAACAGTCCGCTGTAAAGCGGAAAAAGCCCGCCGGAAAAAAGTCCGAATAAAGAAAGCGCCAAAAGGGCGGTAATAAGCGTAGACATCATATCGGGAAGCGTGCCGATAACGGGCTGGGCTTTGATTCTTAAGTAGGTTATGGCCAAGGAGGTTAGCGGGATAATTAAACTGAATAAAAACAAATGTGAATGGATGTAGTGTTCGGGTTTTCTGATTTTGCCGAATAAAAAACTACCGGCCGCCGTCCATAGCATCCAACTAAACATAAACAAACCGATAGAAAGTTCGTTGCCGTAAAAGAGCGAAAGGAATTCACGCAGGTAGACAATTTGCAAGGCCGTGGCTGTAAATCCGGATAAAAAGAAAAAAAACAGTAATGTTTTTTGGGTAAACACAGAAGGGCGCTTCCGGTTCATGAAAATGCTTCCGCTAGGTTTTTGTTTAGATCATTATTAAGGTTGATTTTAATGGACAAAACGGAATAAGGCAAGTAATTTTGGCCGAAAGTAAAAACTTCGCTCAGTTTCCCGTCAAAGCCGGAAAATTACCCAAGAGAACAGGCCGAGATAAAAATTTTAAAAAACGACAAGAAAACTAACTCCGGTTTTTTGCGCTTTTCAATTTTTTTAAATCCTCCATTACCTCATTGTGGTGAGCCTTTACTTTAACCTTAGGATATACTTTGACAATGATGCCTTGCGGGTCAATTAAATATGTCGAACGATTAATTCCCATGTATTCGCGACCATACAATTTCTTTTTTTGCCAAACGCCATAGGTCTCGCATACATTGCTTTCGGCATCGCTGAGTAACGGAAATTGCAAACTGTGTTTTTGAGCGAATTTTTTGTGCCGTTCGACCGAATCTTTGCTTACTCCAAGCACAACGGCATCGATCTTTTGAAAATCGGGTAAGGCTTCTTGAAAATTGCAGGCCTCGGTGGTGCACCCTGGGGTCATGTCTTTGGGGTAAAAATAGAGGACGATCCATTTGCCTTTGAACTGTTCGAGCGAAACGGGATGTCCGTTTTGATCCGGAAGGGTAAAATTCGGGGCTTTTGTTCCTGCTTTTAACATATAATTATCTCCTTTCATTTTGCTTTTTTTCGGAGGCATTGGTCTTAATTTGTTCCGGGAATTCAACGGCTAGTTTTTGCAGCAGACGTTGAGCTTCTTTTTTTCTGCCGAGCTTGCGCAAAGCAACGGATGTTAAATAAAGCACGCCTGCCTTTTGCGCTTTATTTAACTGTCTGACCAATGCGGAATTTTGCCATAATGCCTTAAGAACGTTAAGGGCTTGTTTTTCATTCCCGTTTAGTAAAAGTGCGCGAGCAAGTTTGGCCCGAATAAAGGCTGTTTTAGGATTTGCTTGTTCGGCTTTGCTATAATAAAAAAGTGCTTTGCCTGCATTCCCTTGTTCAATAAATACATCGCCGATTTTATACAATGCACTCGGGTGTGACGAATCTGCCTGCAGAACGGCAAAATATTCGTTCAGAGCTTTTGCGGGTTGGTTGTGCGCCTGCCAGTAAGCGCCCATTTGTAAGTGGGCGGCATCCCAAAGTAAACCGCCATATACATGGCGGTAGGCAAGCCGATTAATAAGCTGCGGTGTAAAATGATGCGCCCGAAAGTGGGTGCGTCCGTTAAAAGGAGGATGTGCGACCAGATCGCTTATTTTTAGCTCTCCGATGGCCACATCCAAGTTAGTAAATTGCGCGCAGTTTTTATCTAAAGTCAAGGGTGGTTTTTGGTGCTGCATGGCGCTAAAAAAAGAAAAAGCCAACCATTGGTAACCTGTGGCATTAGGATGCAGATGTTCCAAAAATAATGTGCTGTCCGGAATATGATGCGGCGAAACAACGGAAAACATTGCCTGAGTGGGCACCAATTGCGCCGGAGTATTTTTACATGTCTGCCTTATTATAATGTTTATAGCCGAAGGAGCGCGAAAGGGAATTTGATCGAGATCCCGGGCCAAAACAAATTGTCTTCGTGCCCTTGAGTAGTGTTTTAAACGATAGTTGACCTCTGCCAGCAAGTAATGTGTTAACGGATTCAAACTATCGGTTTTGACAGCGGTTTGCAAAAGCAAATTGGCTTGCTTCCAGCGGCCGTATTTTAATGCCTGTTTAATTCGGTCGTAGTGGGCAACGGAAGAGTCGGGGGGGGGATAGCCCAACGGTTGCTGGTCTTTTAAATTACTGACTACGGTGCTGACGAATACGGAAATGTTGTGCGTGGCAAATGTATGAATGATGGCTTTTAGATTTTCTTTGAAGTTGCGTAAAGTTTTTTGGTAAATGGGACTTTGGGGCAAAATGCGACTTTTTTTTATCATGGCGGCCATAAGCGTGGACGGGTGTTTTGCAGAAGGACGGTGCAAACCATGAATTAGGTTTTCGAGCAGTTGGTAAAGACGCCATTCTTTTAGCCAAAGATAAAATTGAACAAATGCCGGGTTAGAACTGATCACGCTATTGGATGCCAGGCCAAGGCTGCCGTAAAATTCGTTGTGTCCCATGTAAATCAAAACGATGTCCGGTTGTAAAGGTAAAACGGCTTTAGACATGTTGCGAACGCTGTGTGAATTAATAGCCGATAAACCCAAATTGATAACCCTCCATCGTTTTTCCGGCCGATGTTTTTGTAGATAGCAGTGCAAAAAACGGGGAAAATTAATATCGACTTCGAAAGGAAACCCTTCGGTTGTGGAACCGCCGAGGCAAACAATACGAATTTCGTTTTTGGCCTTTGCTACGGGTATTTTCTGCGGAATAAATTCGGGAACGGCTATGTCGTTTTGTGAAAAAAATTTGGCGGGATATCGGGGGTTGAGCGTGTAATAAGCGCCTTGACGCAATAACAGGGAAAAATCGTTTCCGTAGCCGATTAATCGTAATCCGCCTTCCAAAATCAGCAAAATAAAAAAAGGAATAAAAAGCATCGAAAGATAAAAAAGGAAGCGCTTCAAAAAATCGTACCTTTCCGTTTGATTTAAAAGGAAGTTAAAAAGAATGAAGGTAAGGGTGCAAAAATTAATCTGAAAGGATGTTTTATCTGTGTATTAATAAAAAAGCGGAGATAATACCGTGTTTTTTATCTCCGCTTGTAAAATTAAACCGGTGTTTTATTAATTTTTTGCCTCGCCCGGCATACCTTTAAGCATCCAATTTTTAGCCAGCCACAAACTAATCGGCGTGATGATGGCAATCAAACCGTAGATAAACCACAAGGTTCCGGTGTGCAACTCACTTACAGGTACGCCTTTTGGGCAATATTTTTCCAGAAACCAGCCGGAGTAAAGTCCGGTAACCACTTTGTCTAAAAACCATGGAAACTGGCCGACCCCCATGTACAGTCCCACTTTGCCTTTGGGGGCGATTTCGGCAATCCATTGTAAAAATCGAGGAGACCACATGGCCTCGCCAATGGTCATAAACAGAACATACACCAGAAAACTGATCACATGAGGTCCTATGGCCAGTAAAAAGGTGGGAATGGCCATTACCAGGGTACCCCAAATCATCATTTTGTACACATTAGCTTTGGCGGTTAAACCGGCGATGACCGGGGTTAAAATAAAAATAAGAATGGGATTTAAATTGGTAAATACTTCGAAATACCGGCTGACAACTGTTCCCTGAAAGGCCCTGTCTAAATAATAGGGCAGGGTAAGCCAGTTATGGGCAAACAGCGTTTGCACGGGTACCAGAATAAAAATGAAAAAGGTAAAACGTTTGTCTCGGAACGGGTGCCAAGGGCGTCGTTTTAGGTAATCCCAAACAGCAATGCCCACCATTACCATCGATAAAATAAAGGCGATATCAATGTGAATATTCAGTTCGAATAAACGAATATCAAAAACTTTGTTAATGGAATTTTTAATCCCGAAATCGGATAGCATAAAAAAGCTGAGGGCCAAAAGACTGTAAAAAATAACCGGTATGTTGTTTACTTTGACTTTCGGTTTGGCGCTGTCTTCGTCTTCTTCGTCTTCGACCGCTTCGCCTTTACGTACCAGCTCTTCGTTTTGTTTAATTACCTTTTCCACGGCCGCTTTGTCCGATTTGCGTGTAATGAGCACCATGGTCAAAATCAAAGAAACGGCGGTCAGGATAACGTACACCCAAAAAACAGCCGTTAATCCGTTGGGCGGAAAAACATTAACAAACGAATGCCGCGTGAACGAAGAAATGAATCCGGAGAAAAAGGCACCTAAATTCATCAGGCCGTAAATAACGGCGTAGCCCATGGCGGCAGTTTTTTTGTTTGTGTAGCGTTTAACGCCGGAATAAGCGGCTGGCTGGAACAAACCGTAAGCCAGAACCATGATTGTCAAACCGCCCATCATGGTAAAAAACATGGGGGACCACAAACCGTGCCCCAAAGATAACGTGCCGGAAAGAGAAACAAAAATTCTGCCGATTAACATGGCACCAAAGGCGATTATTAATGCCTTGCGTACACCGAGTTTATCGGCCCAGCCCCCGAAAATGAGCATGGCAAAGGTAATGCCACCGGTAACAAAACTGTAAACAACGCCCGCCTGAGCATCGGTTAAGCCCACGTTTTCCGAAGAAAATTTGCCCAAAATGGTTAAAATACCAAAGTAAACCAATCCTTCGATAATGTAGGGAACGTTTACGCCCCACAACGCTTGAGGAGCTTGAAAAAACGCCTTGAATGTTCCGCCCAGTTCGTTGATCGCATCTGTGATAACCTGACCAAACGTCTTTTTCTCAGCAGGAGCGTCCTGTTTGATTTCTTCTTCAGCCATTGTCACTTCTCCTTCATTATTAGGAATCACAAAGAACATTAAAACACAAATATAAGGGTAGATGTCAAATGAAAAAAGAGGTAGGCCACAAATTTAAAATAAAAAAATCGGTGCGGGTAAAAAGAGTTTAACGTCCGATGAATAAAATCGTATTTTTTTGTATAGAATTGGGAATCGAAGGATGCCCGAAAAAGATAAGAGAAAATATGTTTTTATCGTTTTGTCTTCAGTAGGTTTGGTTATTCTGTTTTTCCTGGCCGATACCAACGAAACACGGTAACGCCGGAATCGGTACTTAACCACATATCGATATCGTCAATATCGATACGGAACACATGATTGTCAGCCAAACCGTCGCGGGTAGTGTACAAATACCAATAATTTTGTGCCGTTTCGTATTTTAATAGTCCTTGATCGGTGGCGAACCAAACGGTACCGGGCGTAAAGGCGATATCGTAAAAATGCATGCGGATTTGGGTGAACGAATTCCAGTTTTTGGTTTTTGGATCCCGAAAGGCAATGCCTCCGTCTCCGGCAAACCAAAGCGTATCGTTATTTGTGCCCACAACTCCAATATTAACATCCAAAACGGCGGAACCGGTTTTAAAAACTGAAATACGGTCCGTTTTGGGGTCGTACCGATAAATTCCGTAGGCTGTGGCTAGGTACAAAAGGGAATCGTCCGCACTAATACGCGAAACAGGAATGCTGTTAAGGCGGGAATCTTTAGAGCGTTGAATATTTTTAAAGCCGATATCCAGCCAGTTAAAACCACGGTTTGTGGCAATGTAGAGCTTTTTCCCTACGATGAGCAAATCATTGATTTTTTCGGAAAGCAAACGTTGGGCGCGTGTAAATGTTTGCCAATCGTCTTCTTTTTTATCGTAACGTACAACTCCCAAATCGGTACCAAAAAAGATAAAACGTTTGCCGCCTTCTATGGCGTAAACATTATCGTTAGCGATTCCGGTAACAAGGCCCTCTTCGTAATAGGTCCAGGCGTCGTCGGACTCGTTTTGCCACAAACAAATTCCGGCAGGTTCAAAGCCGTTTCGAATGCCGCCGATCCAGATATTGGCTCCGTCAAAAAACAAATCGCGCGGACGGATGTTGGAAATGGAACGTCGGGACAGGTGCAGAGTATTGTCCGTTAAATTGATCCATGCCGGGCCCAAACCATCGGTGGCAATCCACAGACGATTGAACTTATCTACAACCCCGATGTCTTTTAAATGAAAGATTCGGTTGTAAGGATCTAAAATTTGATCTGGTTTACGAAACAGATAAGCACGATCGGTAAACAGATCGGGAAGTTCGGACAAGGTAGGGTGGTAATAAGCGGGAAAGCGGGCTTTGTTTTTTTCTTTAAGGTAGTACCGAACTTCTTCGGGGTCGGGTTGGCGTGGCGGCGGCATGGTTTCCTGAGCCGGCATCCAGTATTGAAAGGCAAAATTGTACACGTCAACACCGCGCGGGGTACGGGCGTAAAGTTTGCGGTTGGCTGCATCGTAACTTAAGGCAAGAATGCGATTGCTGCGCAGGCCGGAGCTGGTGGTAAACGGGAAATCCCAATAATCGTCGTACAATTGGTAACGTAAAATACCGCCCAGACGAGTGCCGAAGTAGACATAATCGTCGCCCACTTCAACTGCGGTAATATCGGTAGCCGGGGCATAGGTAACCCAATCGTCGATATTGTAATGGGTAAACCGGTCAAAATAAATTTTTTGGATAACCTGAGCTGAAGAAGCGAAGGCCAAGAAGAAAACAAGACAGAAAGACAAAAAGATTTTTTGCATAGTATCACCGAAATTTAGCTGCGATTTGGTTTATTTTTCGTTTATTAATTTTGTCGTACTTAATTGTCAGATACAGGTATTGTTCATCCGACGATTTATCCAAAATAATTGCAATAGGGTATAATAAATGTTCGGCAGCGCCGGATTGGTAGCTGAGTTTGATTTTTCGGATTTCGTAACGGGCCTCTGCCAGCTCCAGAATTTTTCGTTTGATATGATTCAAACCGATATGGCGTGCGGCGGAGATGAACAGAGCGTTCGGGTACAAAATCTTAAGTTGATTTAACAGGTTATGATTGCGCAGGCGATCTACTTTGTTAAACACAAGCAGGCGTGGTTTGGAATCGATTTTTAGTTCCTTAAGAATTTCGTCGACTACTCGCAACTGATCTTCGTAATGCTCGTGCGTAATATCGATGACATGAATCAGCAGATCTGCCTCGATTGCTTCCGAAAGCGTGGTTTGGAAGCTGGCCACCAAATGATGCGGTAATTTTCGGATGAATCCCACGGTATCGCTGAGCAACACCGTGGTTGCTGCGGACAAAGGCATGCGACGTACGGTGGTATCCAGTGTGGCAAACAATTTATTTTCTATGGGTACCCGAGCATCGGTCAAGGCATTCATCAGGGTGGATTTGCCAGCATTGGTATAGCCGATTAAAGCGGCGCGAAAAAGTCCGTTGCGTTGGCGCCGTTGAATTTCATTTTGATGGCCGATCCGCTCCAGTTTTTCTTTTAAAGTTGCAATACGTCTGCGAACCAAACGTCGGTCGGTTTCTAACTGGGTTTCGCCCGGACCTTTGGTGCCAATGCCACCTACTTGTCTGGACAAATGTTGCCACTGCCGGGTGAGTCGTGGTAAGAAATAATTCAGTTGAGCCAGCTCCACCTGAACTTTGGCCCGATTGGTGCGGGCGTGCATGGCAAAAATGTCCAAAATCAGGCCGGTGCGATCGATTACTTTTATTCCGGTTAATTTTTCGATATTACGTGCTTGTGCCGGCGAGAGTTCATCGTCAAAGATAATCAAATCGATTTCGCGGTTAATGATAAAGCGGTGAATTTCATCCATTTTACCTTTGCCGATAAAATAGGCGGGGTCGGGTGCAGGGCGTTCCTGAACAAATGTGTGCACAATTTCGGCTCCGCTGGTGCGCGCCAGAGCCCGTAACTCGGATAAGTGATCTTCCACCTGCCAGCGGGTTTGGCCTTTACGGACAACCCCTACCAGAATGCACCGTTCGCTCAATTCGGAATGTTGTTCTATGGTTGTTTTTTCCTTCATTAAAATCCGACAACGGTTATTTTAATTAATTTATTTGAAAATGCAAGAGATTTCTAAATCTCTGTGTGATTTAATGGGGAATAAAAGCAAAAGTTTCCTTTGCCTGTTTAAAAAAAGAGAATCGTTTTGCAGTAAGCACTGTTAATAAATCAAACGCAACACGGTGAAAAGGGCTACCAAAATCAAAAAGCCCCCGTACCAACGTTTTAGTTTTTCGCTTTTAAAACGGACAGATATCCGACTACCCAATTGCGAACCGATAAAAACCGGTACGATTAAAAGAGCGGCCGTTTGCCAGGGAACGTGTCCTACCGAGGCGTGGCCTAATAATCCGGCCGTTGCGGTTAAACCGACCATAAATGCACTGGAACCGATGGCCAATGGCATGGGCACTCGAAACAACAAAACCATAATGGGAATTTTAATAGAACCTCCGCTAATACCCACAATACTAATTAAGGCGCCCGTTATAAACATAATCGGGAACATACAGCGTATATCGATGGATAATATTTGGCCCTGGTAATGGCGTTTAATAAACCACCGTGAAGTTTGGGGTTGGTAGGTTGCGCAAATATTCGAGGGCCGACGCGGAGGGAAAAGCATAAGCCCGCCGGCCAGCAAAAGTAAGAAGGTCAGAATTAGGGTAAGCACCATAGCCGAAACGTATTGAGAAAGCACTCCGCCGCAAAATGCGCCGATGGTTGTGGGAATTTCTAGAAAAATGGCCAAAATCCAATCTACCCGATTTGATTTGCGAAAAACGATGGTTGCGGAGAAAGAGGTTACCAAAATCAAAAGCAAAGAAGTAGCCGCCGCTTGCTGAAACGGGATACCCAGCCATAATTGGAATGGTGTGTAAAGGACACCACCTCCTAAACCGAAAAAGGCAGCCAAAAGTGCGGCAAAAAACAGAATTAGCGACAACAATACCATCATAATACGGCTCCCAGAAGGAAACGGAAGTAGTCGATCCTCGGATCTTTGGCAATTTTCATTTTTTGTTTCCTGCAATAAAATCAAAACGCAATATTAAGGCGTTCAGGCATAAATAGCAAAAGCAAATGAACAAAATAGTTGCAGGTTAAGGAATAGGCCAAAGGTAAAACCAGGTGTTGCTTTTAACGTTGCACAGAGTTGCAACAAGTCGAACCGGAGTTGCACAAGCGCTACCCAACACCCCTTTCTGAGCTATTGTTTAAAATAATATTTATTGATTTTTAAAGACTTATGTTTACTGTTGCAATTTTGGCACCATTGTTGAAAAAGAACTTTCCAAAAAGGCGATGTAAAGAAGATGCGGATCGGAATACCGTTATGGCAAAACAGGGTAGCCCCTTTGTTGGACTGTTGTTCTAAGCTTAAGGTATTTGAGCTTGACAACAAGCGGGTAAAGGTTGCGGATGTAATCGACATGCAAGAGATGAATATTTCGGAGCGCCTAAAAACCTTTCGGCGATTAGAACTGGATGTGGTCATCTGTAACGGGATCAGTTTTTTTTATCGGGCATGTCTTTGGATTAACGCCATAAAGGTTATGCCCAATATTATTGGAGAAGAGACCTTTATAATCGCCCGTTATTTAAGAAGCGACCATGATTTAATGAGAAAAAACAAAATAAAACGAAGGGCAAAAAATGGGAACTTCACGACGTGATTTTCTAAAATTCGTAACAGCAGGTACCGTAGCGGCAGTAGGTGTAAAAAAGGCCAATGCCACACCTAAAAATATTTTATCGGACGAGCGCATGGGCGTTTTGGTAGACACTACGGCTTGCATCGGATGCAGACAGTGTGAATATGCCTGTAAGGTGGAACACGGTCTGCCCGCCGGAAATATCGAGGATTATTCGGATCGCACGGTGTTTGAACATGAACGGCGTCCGGATACGGATGCCTTGACCGTGGTAAACGAATATGCGAATGTGCACAAGAACCAACCACCGGTAACACTTAAAGTGCAATGCATGCATTGCGATCACCCGGCTTGCGTTTCGGCTTGCATTGTGGGGGCTTTTTCCAAACAGGAAAACGGTGCGGTTATTTGGGACGAGAGTCGGTGCATTGGTTGTCGTTACTGTATGGTGGCCTGTCCTTTTCAAATTCCGGCTTTTGAATATAACAAGGCAATAGAGCCTCGAATTATGAAGTGTGATTTGTGCTATGACAATCGCACATCGAAAGGTCGGCTTCCGGCATGTGTAGAGGCCTGTCCCACAGAAGCCTTAACGTTTGGCAAGCGATACGAATTGGTTAAATTGGCGCATGAAAAAATAGCCAACAATCCGGATCGTTATTTTAACCATATTTACGGAGAACACGAAGTAGGGGGCACTTCGTGGCTTTATTTAGCCGGGCAGGATTTTAGTACCCTTCATTTTCCGAAACTGGGAGACGAACCCATACCCGGTGCGACGGAACCCATTCAACATGCTATTTTCAAATTCTTTGTTCCTCCGGTCGCTCTGTACGCTTTATTAGGCGGCATAATGTGGCTGGGTAAGAACAGGGAAGAATCGGAAGAAGAGGAGGAATAACTAATGTCTGATATGTTTAAACCGGAACCGATTAAACGCCCCTTTTTAACTCCTGGGGTTATTATTTTAATTGTTTTGGCAGTCAACGGAATTGTTTGGAGCATTTTGCGCTTTGGCTTCGGGCTGGGCGCTGTTACGCATTTGGATAATCAGCATCCGTGGGGATTATGGATCGGATTGGATGTTGCCGCTGGTGTGGCTTTGGCGGCAGGCGGATTTACAACCTCCGCATTAGTACATATTTTTCACCGTGAAGATTTTCATGTTTTGGTTCGGCCGGCTATTATGACAGCCATGTTGGGCTACACGTTTGTAGCTATCGGGGTTATGTTCGATTTGGGCCGTTATTATAATATTTGGCATGTACCCATTATGGGAAACAGTAATTCGGTTCTGTTTGAAGTGGGTATTTGTGTGATGACCTATTTGGGAACTTTGTACGTGGAGTTTTTCCCGGTGGTCACCGAACGTTTTATCGGGCAGGTACATTTTAAAGGAATTCTGAAAATTCTGAACCGACCCATCGATTCTCTGCTGCGCTGGATCGATGCCTTTTTAGATAAAACCATGTTCTTTTTTATTATTTTGGGCGTGGTTCTTTCTTGTTTGCATCAGTCCTCTTTGGGTACGTTAATGCTAATTGCCAAATACAAAGTACATCCATTGTGGCAAACCTCCATTCGTCCGTTGTTGTTTTTAATTTCGGCAATTGCGGTTGGGTATCCCATGGTTATTATGGAATCGTTAACAGCGGCAAAATCGTTCGGTTTAAAACCTGAGATGGATGTATTGCGCCGTTTGGCTCGGTTTGTGGGCCCTTTGCTGGGAGTTTATCTGGCGGCCGTTTTGGCGGATATGGTGATTCGCGGTACGTATGTTTATTTAACCAAAATAACCAAAGAAAGTGTTTTGTGGACAATTGAGATTTTATTTGGCGTAATCATTCCCATGCGCATGTTTTTTTGGGATAAGGTATTGCGATCAAAGACATTGCTTTATGTAGCCTCTTTGATGGTTATTATTTTTGGCATTGCCTTAAACCGGTTCGATATGTTTATCACGGCATATACTCCGCCGTATTATTTTAGAACGTATTGGCCTTCGATCGGAGAGATCTCAATTACCGTGGGGCTGATTGCCATTGAAATTTTACTTTATCGTGCATTGGTGATGATTTTTCCGGTAATTGCCCAACCCGATAAAAATTACCGACCTAAAGCTAAGTATGCCATACGAGGAGTAATACAATGAAATATTTGCTGGCAATTATAATAGGGATATTTTTAAATAGCAATTTGCTTTTGGCGCAGCAATACAAACATCATTCGCAGTTTCCGCTCCATTGCGAAGAATGCCATTTCTGCAAAAAACCAACGGCCGCCAAGCCGTGTTTGAAAATATGTCCCAAATTTGAAAGGAAAGAAGCAGCCTTTAAACATTCATTAAAAGAAGCGCCCGAAGTTTTGGTAATCGATACTTTAGCCGATCAATTTAATCCGGTGGTATTTGATCATCGTATGCATGCAAGTATGGCTCAAATGAACGGAGGATGTACATCGTGCCATCATCACAACCCGCCGGGAAAAATTTTAGCCTGTTCAACTTGCCATCAAAAAGGCGTTCAGCGAAAAGATATTTCCAAACCATCCTTAAAGGGGGCCTATCACCAGCTATGCGTATCGTGTCACCGCGATTGGAACAGGCAATGGGAGATAAAATCCAATTGTACTTCTTGCCATAAACGGGCTAAACAATCGCTTAAGGCGAATAAAATTAAACAAAGATTAAAAGATGTGTATCCTACGCCAAAGTTACCGACGCAGTTTGTATTTAAAACCGATTTTGAAGAACAACCTATAGTAACGTTTCATCACGAAGAGCATGTAAAGGCATTCGGTTTGCAATGCCAATCTTGTCATAAAAATATCCGTTGCGCCGCATGTCACAAAATTACCAAGAATGGCAAGCTTTTGCTGACGGGAAAAAAGCAGCCGGAAATTTCGCATGATAATTGCGTATCTTGCCACGAGCAAGCTATTGATAACAATTGTTCGTTTTGCCATGCTAAAAAAGAGCGAAAAGCATTTGACCATGCCAGTACGGGGTGGCCGTTAAAACCCTTTCACAAATCGCTGGCTTGCACACGTTGCCATAAAAACGGATTTAAACGATTGAATACCAATTGCACTACCTGCCATAATACCAATAAATGGCAGCCGGGTACGTTTAATCACGCGGTTACCGGAATTGTGTTGGACGAGAATCATAAGGACACCGACTGCGAGGAATGTCATGTAAATCGCAATTTTGCTCAAAAACCACAATGCAGCGATTGCCACGATGATAAATCGTTTCCCAAAAATGTGCCCGGAAAAATCATAAAAAGGTAAGGTAACCATGTTTAGTAAGATTTCTCTGAAATTGATTTTCACGATTTCGGTGTTGGCCATATTGATTTTTAGCGGTTTTGTTTATTACACGCTGCATTCGCAGGACACGTTGTTGTTAAACCAGATAAAAAGTTTTGTCAATGCCGAAAGTGAAACGATTAAAAACAGTACCAAGGTTTCCATGCTGGCCAACGATCGTGAGGTAACACACGAAATTATTAAGACCATTGGCAAGCAACCGGGAATTCGGCAAGTACGCATTTTAAATAAAGACGGAAAAGTAATTTATGCGGCGGATACAACCCAAATCGGGATGGTATTGGATAAAAAAGCGGAGGCTTGTTATTCGTGTCATGCCTATGACAAGCCGTTAACGCGTTTGGCTATATCCAAACGTGTTCGTATTTACCGGTTGCATCCGGATTCGTCGCGAATATTGGGCATTATCAATCCGATTTACAATGAACCGTCTTGCTGGAACGCTTCTTGTCATGCACATTCTAAGTCGCAGAAGGTTTTGGGTGTGTTGGATTTAACGGTATCGCTGAAAAACGTAGACGCAGAGTTAACTACAGCTCGTCGTCACATGATTTTGTTTGCTTTTTTCTCCATAATTGGTTTGGCCATTGTTCTGGGAATTTTGGTTAAGCAAATCATCGGAATTCCGGTAAAGAAACTTTCCGAAGGCGTAAAGATGGTGGCATCCGGAAACTTGAATTACAAAGTGCCGGAATTGGGAAATGACGAGCTGGGGCTTTTGGCCCGATCGTTTAATCACATGACCGAAAAATTAATGGAGGCACGTCAGCAACTTTTTCAATCAGATAAAATGGCATCGTTAGGCCGTTTGGCAGCAGGTGTAGCCCACGAAATAAACAATCCGTTAACCGGAATTTTGACCTATGCCAGCTTTTTATTAAAACGAACCAAAGATCAACCGGATATTCACAACGACCTTGAGGTTATTGTACGGGAAACATTGCGCAGTCGGGAAATCGTAAAAGGTCTTTTGGATTTTGCCCGTCAAACCGTACCGAAAAAGGTTAAATCCGATATTCATCAGGTTATTGATCGTGCATTAACCGTTCTGGAAAATCAATTGACTCTTTACCATGTTGAAGTGGAAAAGCAGTTTAGCAAAAATTTGCCGCAAATTTTGATTGACCCTAACCAGATGCAACAAGTATTTACCAATCTTATTGAAAATGCCTATCAGGCCATCGGGAAAAAAGGAGGTAAAATAACCATTACAACCGCTCTTACCCGATTGGCGCCTTATGGGATTGTACAGATAAAGCAAGCACTATGCCCTAAAGGGCATGAACTGATGGATGAGCAGGTACGCATTGACGGGTTACCAACGGTAAAGCTAAAAGTAATTGTAAACGGGCAGGAAACATTTGTCAATTTAGATCCCATTTACGGAAAGAATCGCATTAAAATGGGGTTGCCGGTTAATGCGGAAGACAAGGTAGAAATTCGTTGTCCCAAGTGCAATGTTTCGCTTATTGATCAGGGGAAAAAATGTCCGGAGTGCGATGCTCCTGTTTACGTTTTGGAAATTCCCGGAAAGGGGGAGCTACGCGGATGTTTTACATCGGAGTGCCGCTGGCAATATTGGGATTATATCGAGCAACAAGGGCCGCGAGATTATATCGAAATCAAAGTTTCGGATACGGGTTGCGGCATTCCGCCGGAAATTATGGATAAAATTTTCGATCCGTTTTTTACCACGAAAGGTCAGGAGGGTAACGGTTTGGGAATGGCTGTTATTTGGGGAATACTGGAAAATCATGAAGGCATTATTTCGGTGGAAAGTACCGTTAATGCGGGTACCACATTTACAATACATTTACCGGTAAACTTAAGGTAGGCCTATTATGGAACAGCAAGTAAAACGTTTGTTGGCCATTGACGATGAGCATGTAATTTTGGAGGCGGTAAAGCGTGTGTGTACGGCGGAGGGTTGGCAGGTAGATATGGCAACCGACGCTACCCACGGTTTACATTTGGTGCAAAGGAATGTGTACGATCTTTGTTTGTGTGACATTATGTTACCCGACATGGACGGATTTCAATTTTTGGAAAAGTTACGCGAAGAAGAGATAGATTTGGCGGTTATTATGACTACGGGATTTGCCACTATTGAAAATGCGGTAAAATCGCTGGATTTGGGAGCAATTGATTACTTGCCGAAGCCGTTTACAGCAGATGAGATACTAAGTACTTTGCATCGCGGTTTTCGATATACGGATTTAAAACGGCGTCAAAAAGAGCCGGATTCTGACGTGGAATCGTTAATTGTCCCTTGCCCGACTCAATACAAACATTTGGGATTTCAGAGCTGGGTTTTTATGGACTATGATGGGTCGGTAAAAATTGGTGCGACCGATTTGTTTTTGAAGGTTATTAGTTCCGTAAAAAAAATTAATTTGTTACCATTAGAAGCGGAAATTTTACAGGGATTTTCGTGCGCGGAATTCGAGGCGGAAGATGAACTGATACATCAGTTAATGGCTCCGATGAGCGGCCAAATAATTCGTGTGAACGAGAAGCTAAAGGAAAACCCGTCGCAATTAGAGAAAGATCCCTATTTTGAAGGTTGGTTATACATTTTGGTGCCTAAGAATTTGAATTATGAGTTAAAATATCTTTCGAACTGTCATAATATTTTCGGACAATAAAAACAACCAAACATAAAGGAGAAAGTTTATGAGCTTGTTCATATTAATCGTTGCCATCGTTCTTTTTATTGTGGTGGATTTACTAATCCGCACAATACTCAAACGTGCCGAAGAGAAACGATTACGAAAGGTTCGCGAGGAAGCGCTGAAAACCAATTTAAAGCTGGATTTCAGCCACGAATCCAAAACCCTTAAAAGGGTTGAAGTTCCCAATCCTAAGGCACGTATTTTAGCTGTTGATGATGAAGAAATCGTACTTGACAGTTTCCGTAAAATTTTGGTCTTGGCCGGCTACTCTGTCGATACGGTCGAAACCGGTCAAGAAGCGTTGGATTTAATTCGCAAACGCAATTACGATTTTGTGTTTACGGATCTCAAAATGCCCGAGATGGATGGGGTCGAAGTGTGCAAGGCGGTTAAACATTTGCGCCCGGATATTGATGTGATTATCATTACCGGATATGCAACCGTGGAATCGGCAGTAGAAACCATGAAGTACGGCGCCATGGATTACATCCAAAAACCTTTTACCGAAGAAGAACTGGTCGAAATGGTCGACAAATTCCTCATTCGTCGGCAGGAACGCATTCGTAAAGAAATGAAATCGAGAATTCATATTACTCATGTGGGAGAACAGCAAGCCAAAGAAGCAATCGATTTTTACATTCCAGGCGGTATTTTTATTGCGCCGTGGCATACCTGGGCCGGTATTACCGAAAGCGGCGAAGCACGCGTGGGGATTGATGATTTTGCAGCCAAAATATTAGGCAAAATCGATGCGGTTGAACCACCGAGCATCGGCATGGAAGTGGAACAAGGGCAGTTACTGTTCAACATTCATATAGGGCAGGAACTTGTACCGTTTCATGCGCCTATTAGTGGGCAGGTTTTGCAAATAAACAAAAAAGTGATCGAAGATCCGGAACTTCTGGCAATTACACCGTATGAAAACAATTGGATTTGTAAAATCGATGCAAACCACATCGAAGATGATTTGAAAAAGCTAAAGATAGGTCAGGAGGCGGTTAATTTTTACGAAGAAGAAATCGAACGCTTAAAAAAAGAGATCAAAAAAATCAGAAAAACAAAAGACGAACAGAACATCCCTGCCGACGGACGAATTTATGCCGGTGAATTAAAAGCTTTGATGAGTAAGGATTTACATGCCATCGTAAGCGACTTTTTTATTCCTCAACCCTAATAAAAAAGGCACAACAAAAAGAGCCGGTTTTGCTAACCGGCTCTTTTTAATTGAAACCCCACATTGAAAATCCGTCAGTCTTTTTTAAATTCAAATTTAAAGTCATGGGATAAATTGCTAAAAAACTTTTGAAATGCCAAAGGATTGTGGCGTGCTAGCCAAAAATACCCTTCAAGCAGCCAGGGTAAATGGCGCATTCCCCAAATAAACAGGGAAGAACGTCGAATAACGCCCCCCAGTTTTTTTTGACACAATTGTTCATATTCTTGTAAAAACTGGCGGTCGAACCTACCGGCACGCAAAGCTTTGGCCGCAACTCGGGCGGCAAAAACTCCCGTTTGCAAAGCATTGTGAATTCCCTCGCCGCTTAACGGATCTACCCAGTAACCGGCGTCACCAACAAGCATGGCCCCGTTAAATACGCGATGGAATTCTTTAACTCCGGCCAATGGAATAGGCCATGACTGGGGCTCTGATATTTGAAAATCAGGTAACTTGCGTCGGGCAAATATGGGACGGTCTAAATAAGAACGGAACCGTTCTTTTAACCTAAAATTGCTTTTTAAATACAAATCGGCCGGTAACCCAAGCCCGATATTCGCTTCGTTTTCATTTAGTGGAAAGATCCAAAAATACCCGGGTTTCAATTCGTTGGTCCAATAAAATTCAACCAATCCGGGCAAAGTTTCAAATCCTTTTACATACGACCGAATGGCCAAAAAACGGTGCCGCGCATCCACTTTATGTTTATTAAGTACGCGGGCAACAACAGAGGAGGCCCCGTCCGCACCGATTACGATTTTAGCGTAGCGCTTTTGCAACTGTCCGTAAGCCCGGATTTCACATCCCACCACCCGATCGTCCTGCCGAATCACATTTTGGACGGTCCCAATCTCAAAATGGGCGCCGCTTTCAATGGCTTTTTGCAAAAGAACCTGATCCAATATTTTTCTGGGGATCACCAAAAAGTTACCCGTTTTATGGCGCGAGGTAAACGGTACGTCGAGTATTTGCATTCGGGGTGTGGCAAAACGGATGGCTTGAATGGGATAACGTTGATGCTCGGATAAATTTTGCAATACGCCCAAAGTGTTTAGCAATTCGGTTGCTCCAGGAGTCAAACCGTCTCCGCAAATTTTTTCACGGGGAAAAGAAGTGCGATCCAGCAACAGAACATTGAAGTGTTGTTTGGCTAATAGTTGTGCCGCGGCACTTCCGGCCGGTCCGGCGCCTACAATAATGACATCGTATTTCATAGAATCCTCAAGATAAAATCAGGAAAATCAAAATTAAACAATTTAGCGATGGAATGCGAAACAGATTTTCGGTACACCTAAAACCAAAAGGATAAATAAGGCAATCGCATTTTCCCGAAAATCAGGCACCAGCCTCCCGTTTTTTGATCAGTGAGCCGTGCGGATAAATATAAAATGCAAAACGGAATCGGTTAAACCCATTGTATAAATAAAATCAAAAGAGAAGCGGATTTATGCCGAAAATTTGAATCGAAGTGGGAATTGAATTATCTTTTACGTATAAAATTTGGATGCTATTTTTTAAGGATTTTAATACTTGAAACATTTTAACGGAACCGTTTTTAAAGAAATACTGCGTAATATGCCCATTTGCATCGATGCTTTGGATGAGCAGGGCAATATTATTTTTTGGAATAAAGAATGCGAAAGGATAACCGGATATTCGGCCCGCGAAATAATCGGGAATCCGCATTGGTTGGAATTACTTTACCCTGATCCTACCTATCGCAATAAATTGCTGAATTTATGGTCGAAAAAAGGCAATAATTTCCGTAATTGGGAAATGAAACTGCAAACAAAGAACGGGTTGCAAAAAACAATTAGCTGGTCAAATTTATCCGATATATTTGCGATTCCAGGATGGCATACCTGGGCGGTGGGTGTAGATGTTACCCGTTATTTTGAAAGTCGGCAAAAATTAGAAATCAAAAAAAAACAATTCGAAATCTTTTTAAAATTACATGCCGAACTGCAGAAAGCGCAAACAACCGAACAAATTGCCAATGTGGCTTTAAAAAAATTGGGCAAGATGGTGGGAGCGCACGGCGGTTTAGTTTTAATGTATGATTTTGAACACCAGCGGGCCGAAGTGGTAAGTGCCAAATTTGAACAGGCTTTGTTCTACCACGCCGAAAATCACATTTCTCTGAAACATCTTATTCATATTGCAGAGGCCAAACAAGGCAAAGTGATGGTTATCGACGATTTGAGTATTTATAATCAAAATGTCAAATTGGCTTCGTTGTTAATTAAAAAGCACAAAATGAAAACCGCCATTTTAATTCCCTTAATGTTCGAAAACGAGCCGATCGGTTCATTGAGTTTGTATTCAAAGGGAAATTTTAACCTGGAAGATAACGACAAGGAATTTCTGTCGAATGTTGGTCGGCTACTGGCTTTTTTTCTCCAGCAAAGCCGTTTGGTTGAAAATTTTCAGGAAAGAATATTGGATCTTGAGCAGAAAACCATTGGGCAGGTTGCGGAATTAAAACGCAATGAACGAAGGTTGCGGGCCCAATACGAAAGCATTCCCATTCCTACCTATACCTGGCAAAAAAGCGGTGATGATTTTATTTTGATCGATTACAACGACATGGCTTTGGCCTCTTCTTATGGCAAAATAGGGGGGTTGTTAGGACATAAGGCAGGCGAAATTTATGCAAATTTGCCGGAACTGGTTGATTTGCTGCGTGAATGCTATGAAAATGAAATTTCGATTGAAACCCAAATCAAATCCACATCTCCCGTTAAGGACCATCCCAATTATTTATCGATCAAACTGGCTTATGTGGCGCCCGATTCCGTTTTGATGCACATCGAAGACATTACGCAAGAATACAGTGCGCGTCAAACCATTCATCGTTTACAGGGCCTGAACGCCCGGCAAGCGGAAGAAATAAAACGTTTGCATAACGATTTGTCCACAATTCCCAATTTAGTTTTTCCCGTGTTGCGGCAATATTTAACGCAATTAGGAGACCGATCTGCAGGCTCCGACGAACATCCGGCAAAAACGAACGGAGAACAAAATCAGGATAAGGTGTTAACCGAACTGAATAACATCTTAACTTTTTGGGAACATTATCTTTCGTTACATTCCATTCAGGTAACCTTTAAGGCCGTAAATTTGGTGCGCTTAATTCAGTCTTTAACGGATGAGCACGCGGCTATTTTAAAAGATATTCGCACGCACATCTATCTGGAAGTACAGGATGTTTACATTGATCCGGATATTTTAAGGGACATTCTTAACGGACTTATTAAATTTATTGTACGTCATACTTCCGAATTTCGGGCGCCGATTTTACGCATCATCAGTACTGTGGATGATGACGGGAGGTTGGTTATTACCCTTAAAGATAACGGACAAGGCTTAGCCGAGCCCGTTTTGCAAGCCTTAAACGGAGCCGACAGGGCGGCGATTCCCAGCTCGGATCCCGATTTTTTGGATCTGTTCATGATTCGGCGAATGGTAGAACTACTTTCCGGAGAATTCCGTATTGAATCTCAAAAGCACGAAGGTATTACCTGTGAGATGGTTTTTAAAAAAAGTCTTTACACGCCTAATGTTCCCGATGAGGATGAGGTGCGTTAAAAATCGAGTTTTTCATTTAACATAGTTTAACAAACGATTATTTAATTTTGGGAGGCCGTATGCCCGATACCCAGCGAATCGATCTTAAATCATTAATTAAGTTTATGGTGGATCAAAAAGAACTTTCGGCAAATCTTATTTTGGATGAGGGCTGTATTTTGCAGGTATCCGATGCCAAACCCTTGGTAAAAGTGCTGAATTATTTTTTTAACTATTTAAAGCAACTTACCAATCATCCCATTCAGGTTGGGTTGGATTTAATGCAAGATCATTATTTGCTTTCACTTTTAGCTTATTCGCAAAACGAAACATTACCCGCCATTTCCGAAACCGTTAACGATGTGTTACGGCAATATGCCGCTCGTTATGAATTGCAAAATCAACAAGGTAGCTTTGTACAAATAAAAATCTATTTTCAGAAATAAGCAGAACCGAATTATATCGGTTTTCAATGTTAGAACAATCGCGGGGGATGAATGAGCGAAATTCGGGCCATTATTTTCGATTTAGGACGTGTGCTGGTAGATGTGACCTTTAACCCGGAGAATCTTTCTTTTTTCGGAATAAAAGTCAGCGGAAACGATATGGAGCAAATTTTAGCCTCTGCATTTGAAGACCCGCTATTTCGCGATTACAATACGGGACGCATATCAACGACGGAATTTTTTCGGGCATATTGTAAAAATCTTCGCATCCACGCAGATTTTGAAACATTTAAGCAAAAGTGGTGTTCGGTTTTTGCCTCGATTCCCGAAATGGAAGATTTGTTTTGGCAAGTAAAAAAACGATTTCCGGTAGGTCTTCTCTCTGATACCGATCCGCTACATTGGCATTATTGTTTGCAGCATTTTCCCTTTTTGCAATCCGTCGAAAACCCTACCCTTTCCTTTGAAATAGGCGCTTTAAAACCGGAAAAGATTTGTTATTTAAAAGCGGCCGAGAACGTAGGATTTGCTCCGCATGAATGTCTGTTCATCGATGATCGGCCGGAGAATGTGCAGGGCGCAAAAAACGCGGGAATGTCTGCCATTTTGTTTAAGGGCAGCGAAAACCTTAAAAAAAAGTTCCGCCAATTAGGGGTTTTACCTTAATTAATGCCGATCTCATTATTAGCATGAAAAGCGTATTATCGGTCTTGCTTTTTCTCCTCGTTTTCATCTGATTCCGTTTTTTTTTGTTCTTCTTCTACTCTGTGGGCCAGACGAATGGCAAACGTTTCGATAATTCCGGCAAGCACTAAAAGCGGTATTACAAGAATAACAAAACTATGCAGATAAGGCAGGAACGACGTAATTTGTTGTTCGAAAACGGTGCAATTTAACAAGTGACAATTGTATTCAAGGGCCAAGCTAAACGCAATAAAGGCGGCAGGCAATTCAAAAAGAGCAACAGGGTTTAGTAGAGAAACAAAATAAAACTTGCCTTCCAAAGTGTGATAGGTAACCACGCCAATGTTAAGCCCAGTCCAAACGGCAAAAATAAAAGGCAAAGTCGGCACATATCCGGAAATTAAATCTACGAATAACGACACCAAATTAACGGAAAAAATAAAAACAAATAAAAGGACGGGATGCCAGTTTTTTGCGGCGATTTTGTCAAGTTTACGGGCAATCCACATGGGGTAAGCCAATAAAATTTTAATCTGTCGGAAGTAAATAAAAGGAGCAATTGTGTAACCCACAAAAAATAGCAAGATGCTAAATAAAAAGATTCTGAAATTAACCATGCCTAAGGCGTGTTGTATTTCAGCGATCATGGTTTCCCCGTAAATCTTTAAAACCCTTTAAACCGAACATACCCTCGCATGAAGTTACAGCATTTTCGATCGATTGTTCAACAACTTCGGCAAAAAGTGCCGAGGCCAAATCGATAGGAGCCTCCACATTCGGTTTGCTGATAACAAACGAAACATCACCGTCAAAACTGGTATGCGAAGGTACGATTTTTCGAGCCATGGCCAAATGTACACGTTTAGAGAGGTAGTGCGCTTCGCTTTTATTTAGCTTAATATTGGTCAAAACAGCACACAATACGGTGTTTTCACTAAGGCCCACATCCGGGGGCTGCCAGCGCAAACGCGGATTCCGGTCTGCCAAAAAATGTCCGTCGGTACTAAGGGCTCCGGCTAAAATATTGCCTTGACCGTCAAGTACATCGCCAACGGCATTAAGTACGGTTACAGCCAAAACCTCCATTGGCCCGTTTGTGATTTGGGCCAACCCCAAGCCGCTTTTCATGGCAAAAGGAAGTCCGGCCCATTTGCCAATGCTTACACCGGTACCGGCGCCAATATTACCCATGGTATCCAAATTGTTAGAAGCAGAAAGAAAAGCCTGCTTGCCTGCCTGTGCGTTCGGGAAAGCTTGAGCATTGCCTATGTTTTTATCATAAACAACGGCTGCGGGAACAATGGGCACCGGGCCAAAACGCGTATTAAATCCCTTGCCCATACGGGCCAACTCTTCCATCACACCTTGAGCGCAGGCCAAACCAAAAGCACTGCCCCCGGTTAATACAAGAGCATGAATTCCCTGTATCTTTTTTTCGGGGTGCAATAATGCAATTTCGCGCGTGCCCGGCGCGGCTCCGAAGGCACAGCCAGAGGCAATATTGCCTTCGGGCGGAACAATAACCGTACATCCGGTTGCGTTGGTCAGGTCGGTGTAATGTCCTATTTTGACAGATTCAAGCATGCAAATTCCGATCCAAAAAATTTGATATCTTACTCCCAATGTACAGTAAAGCACAAATTCAGTGCAAATATAATAGTTTTAACAAAATTTGCTAATATTTTTACTGTTTTAGGCGATAAAAGAAACACGCCAATATTTATTGGCGTATTTTTTAACCGGAACCTTAAATAAATTTTATGGAGTTAATGTGGAAGCTCAGCGGATAATGAATAGTACAACAAAAAATGGTGTTTCTATGAAATCCGTACTGATCGTTGACGATTCTGCCGAAGTACGCGAAATGCTTAACGATTTTATAACAATGCAAGGTTATAAAACGGAAACGGCGGAAAACGGGGCTCGGGCCCTGGAAATAGTGCGAAAATTCAAACCGGATGTTGCCATTGTCGATATTGAGATGCCGGAGATGAACGGACTGGAATTTGCCCGACGTGTTTTGGATTCCGAGAGACGTTTCCCGATTATTATTATTAGCGCCTATTTGGAAAAATATTCTCTGGAATATATTCGAAGTTTGGGTATTAAAAGTATTTTGCGCAAACCCATAAACCTGATGCAATTACACGAAGAAATCCAAACTGCCCTGGCCAATGCCTAAAAAAAATCGAATTTTGAATAATCACCCCCAATTTTTTGATCGAACACTTTTACTACTTCTCTAAAAGCCGTATATTTCCGTCTTAAAGATGCTTGGGCGAAAGACTTTTGACGTGCTTTCTCCCGGGTCGTATTCCAATGCAAATAAAGGAGAACCTTATGCCCGATTTAAGTAAAATATTCAGACCCCAATCGCTTGCTTTGATTGGAGTATCGCGCAAGGAAGGCTCGCTCGGAAAAAAGTTTTTGGATGCCATTTTACGGATGCATTATCACGGCAAAATTTTTATTATCAACCCGAAAGCAGAGCAAATTTCGGGAATTGCCTGTTATCCCGATTTGCAATCTTTGCCGCAAAAACCCGATTTGGCGGTGATTTTACTTCCTTACAAATTTGTTTTAGATACCCTTGAAAATTTGGGAGAGGTCGGGATTCAAAATGTCATTGTTATTAGCGCGGGATTTAAAGAAATCGGCGGCCAGGGCATCGAAAGGGAAAAGCGACTTATTGAAATTGCCCGGCGCTACGACATGAATTTGCTGGGCCCTAATTGTATGGGCATTTTTAACACCGATCCCAAAATTTCATTTAACGGAACCTTTTCGCCCACACTACCCAATATCGGTCATGTGGCCTTTGTTTCGCAAAGCGGTGCATTGGGCGTGGCCGTAATGGAGCTGGCAGCACAAACAGATTTGGGGTTTTCCGTTTTTGTGAGTACCGGAAACAAAGCCGTTATTTCGGACCACCATGTGCTCGAATTTTTACAGAACGATGCCAATACGTTTATTGTGACGCTCTATCTGGAAAGCATTGACAATCCGGCGGCTTTTTTAAAAGCCTCCCGGGCATTGTCCTTAAAAAAGCCGGTATTGGCAATTAAAGCCGGGCGTACCGAAAGCGGAAAAAAAGCGGCTTCGTCCCATACAGGGGCATTGGCCAATCCCGAATACATTATGGACGGATTTTTAAAACAGTGCGGTGTTTTACGTATGGAAACCGTGCAAGAAATGTTCGACGCCGCCCGCGCCTTGGCCGCACAACCTTTGCCTAAAGGGGAAAAAATCGCGGTGATTACCAATGCCGGAGGCCCGGGTATTTTGGCTAGTGACGCATTGGAACAGCAAGGGTTGCGTTTGGCGCGCTTCGAAGAAAAAACCGTGCGAAAACTTCGCGAAATGCTGCCGGAAGAAGCAGCTTGTAGCAATCCGGTGGATATGATTGCCAGTGCGAATCACGATACGTATCGTGATGCGCTGGAGATCGTTTTGCAAGATTCCAACGTGGATGGCGTGCTTTTAATTATTGTCAAGCCGCCGGTCGATACGACACCTGCATTAATTGCGCGGTCATTAGAGCCCGTTGTTAAAAATACGGATAAAACCGTCCTTCCCGTTTTAATGGCGCAACGCGATGAAAGCGCGGGTACGGAAATTTTTAAGCGGATTCACTTGCCTTTGTTTTCATATCCGGAATCGGCAGCCAGAGCTTTGGGTACCATGGTACGCTACGGGCAAATTCGTTCGAATCTGGAAAAGATACGCGAGGAAATTTCGTCGGTAGAACCCGAAAAGAAGGGAAAAAGAGTTATGCCGGGTGCCTCGGGGCAAGTACCATCCCTGACATTGCTTTCGCTCTTGGCCGAATACCACATTCCGTTGGTGCCCCATGCGGTAAGTTCTGAAGCGGAAGAATTGTTACGATTTGCGCGTCAACATTCGGGAAAATTTGTTTTGAAAATCGCCAACGAACAAATTCTACACAAAACGGAACACGGGTTAGTGAAACTTGGCATTGCCTCTCAACGTGAATTGTTAAGTGCAATCAAACAAATGCAAGAAAAAGTCAACACCATGCTTCCGGCCGAGACGGAGCCGCTTTTTATGGTCCAGCGGCAATTGCCCTCCGGCTTGGAACTGGTTTTGGGCGGCAAACGGGACGAACAATTCGGCCCGATGGTCATGTTTGGCATAGGGGGCATTTTTGTAGAAGCCTTAAAGGATGTGAGCTTTCGCATCGCACCGCTAACCCGAGTTGAAGCCAAACAAATGATTGACGAGTTAAAAACGCAAGTTTTGTTAAACGGATTTCGTGGCTTGCCAGAAGTGAATCGGGAAGCATTAAGTGATTTAATCGCTAATTTCAGTCGTCTGTTAGCCGAACACGAAGAGATTATCGAAATGGATTTGAATCCGTTAATCGTTACGGAGAACGGAGTATTGGCGGTTGATGCCAGAGCAACGGTTCGATAAAAAAGTGTGGGAAGGTTTTGAATGATAGCCCAAGGCCGAATATTGAAAAGCAATTTTGTAATTTGGGTATTGCTTGCGATCGTTTTTACGGCGCATGCGCAAAACTATCTTTGGCCCACAACAGCCAGCAGGCATCTGTCTTCCAGTTTTTGCGAATATCGACCGGCCCATTACCATTCCGCCATCGATATTAAAACCTGGAACCGCGAAGGGTATCCGGTTTTTGCCATTGACGACGGAGAAATTTACAGAATACGAATCTCTCCCTTTGGTTACGGTAAGGTCCTGTATCTTAAATTGAAAGACGGGCATTACGCGGTTTATGCGCATCTGAAAAAATTTGTTCCGAAAATCGAACGGGCTGTTTTTCGGCAACAACTAAAAAAGATGCGCTACTCCATCGATTGGTATCCGAAAAACTGGCCGGTAAAACGAGGCGAATTGCTGGCTTACACGGGTCAAACCGGAATCGGTGTCCCACATTTGCATTTCGAAATTCGCGATTCGCTGCAACATCCGCTAAATCCGTTGGCGTTTTACAAAGGCGAAATCAAAGATACCATCGCTCCGATTTTGCAAGAATTACTGGTCATTCCCCTTACGGCCCAGAGTACGGTGAACGGTTCGCATTTGCCCCGAATAATTCCGTTGATCAAAGATAAAAATCATCACTATCGCTTACAGGATTCGCTCAGCGCAAGCGGAACAATCGGGTTAGCCTTGCGTAGCTACGATTTGGCCGATGGGGTTTACAATAAGTTCACGTATTACCAAACACACCTTTTTTGGGACGGTAAGGAAGTCTTTAACGTTTCTTACGATACGCTTGATTTTGCCAAAACCCTTCTGGCCGATGTGGAAATTTATTATCCGTTTAAATCATTACTGCACAAACGATTTCGCAAGTTATTTATCGAGCCGTTTAATACGTTGCCTTTTTACCATCGCTCGCCTGGCAACGGTTATTTGCACATGGCGGGCACAAATCATCGTTTTCGTTTGGTTGTGCGTGATTTTTTCGGCAATACGAGTGTCATTCAAAGCAAAATACGATGCGAATTCGTTGCGGCGCCCAAAATCCGTTTTGTTAAAAAAACAGAGGGCAATGTTTTTTTGAAAATTACGGTTCCGTCAAATGTGCATCAAATTGCCTTCCGTTCATCAGCAGACGGCAAAACCTGGCATGCGGTCGATTACTTTGAGGTTATGGCAAATGCGTTTTTGCCCTTAGGTTATCATTCGTATGTAATCAAAGCACAGCTAAAAGATACCAATGCAACCGAGTTACAATTGACACTACGACGGTCGCAGGGGGCAGTACAAATTTGCAGGATTCCCTTGAACGATTCGTGTGCGGTACCAAAATTCGCAAGAGTAAATATCGGAAAACGGTTTGTGTTGTTGGCCGACGGGTTTAAATGTTGTCAGAATTTTGGAATTACGGCCCGTCTGCAATCGGGCGAATTTGCTTTACCGGCGGATGTGCAGAAGGAGCATTGCGAAATTGTCTTGCCTCCGCCTGTGGTACAAAGCGATTCCGTGCGCTTAAATTTGACTGATTTTGATTCTACCTTTTTTCGGACCGCTTTTGCCTTTGATGCGCTTTTTCCCTGTAAGGAGCAAACATTTTCCTTTTACAAAGGGCGTTTGCGCTTGCGATCACAGGCTCAAACGGTATACGATACTCTTCTTTTCACCCTGCAAAAAAACGATTTGTTTCTACCGGTCAACAGGATCCCGATTTTAAGTGCGGCCTATGTTTTTGATTGGTATCCGCAAATATTTCGCAAATCAGCGGAGTTAATTGTGCGGGTAGATTCCGTACCTGTTTATTGGCGCCAAGTGGGTATTTGTCGGTCGGATAGCCACGGAAAGATTTCGTTCATAGGCGGGAAAACGGATTCGATTCGCGGTACTGTTTCGGCACGAATAAAGACGTTGGGAGACTTTATTGTTGCGGCCGATACCTCCGCGCCCGAGGTGGAAATTTTGCAGCCACCGGCAAATGCAATCATTAAAAAATCATTCATTATTCGTTTTCACCTTGTCGATTCGCTTTCCGGTATTGATTCTGACCGGGATATTCGTATCTTTGTAGACAACAAACAGCTTATTCCCGAATGGGATCCGGAACGTCATGTGGTAATTGCACGTCCTTACTGGGAGTTAAAATCCGGGCCACACACATTGAACATTATCGTTGCCGACAGGGTAGGCAACAGGACGCAAAAAAGCGTAAAGTTTTATATTGGAACAAGGGAACCTGAATGATTCCACTTGCGGACGAAAGTCCCAAAGGCTACACACCGTATGTTAATTATGGGTTAATTACCGCAAACATTCTTATTTATTTCTTTTGGCAACAACACACGCAGGTATTCGTTTACACTTATGGTTTGGTACCGGCTCGTTTGTTTTCACCCGAATATCAGCCGTTTTCCTTTTTGACTGTTTTTACTTCTATGTTTATGCACGGGGGATTGTTGCACCTGTTCGGAAACATGCTTTATTTGTACATCTTCGGAGATAATGTCGAATATACATTGGGGCATGTACGTTATTTTTTCTTTTATATTTTTATGGGAGTGTTTGCCGCTTTAACGCAGGCTATTTTGGCGCCTCATTCTACGGTACCTATGATTGGTGCCAGCGGAGCGATTTCCGGAGTTTTGGGTGCCTATTTGTTTAAGTTTCCGACGAATCGCATTACGGTTTTGATTTTTCTGTTCTTCTTTATCGATATAATTCATATTCCGGCAATTATTGTATTGTCCATCTGGTTTGTTTTCCAATTGGTTAATGGCTGGGCCTCCTTTGTGCCTGGGATGCAGGGAGGGGTGGCTTGGTTTGCGCACGTGGGAGGGTTTGTCGCTGGCTTTTTGCTGGTTTCGCTTTTCGAACCGCGAAGGCGGCGCGGTATTTTGTAAACATTAGCTTTTTACCTGCCGGTGTTTGTTTTTGGCTTCTCGGGTATCATGCAAAATTTGTCGAGTTTGATTAGTCCGAATACGCATGGGCATTCTTAAACAAAAACGAAAATACGCAAAGCCGCGCACCGTTTCATTGAATAAAGCAGGGGTTATTTTGTACATAAACCCGATTTGTAGGTCGGAGAACATTTTTGTTGGTATATTTAACTAAAAACATTTTCATTTAATAAACAAGGAGGCGTTCATGAGCTCTCAAACCGAAAACTTTAATCTGGAGAATTTTAAACCTCCCCAGATTTCAGGAAAAGCGTTACGCTGGACCATTGGCATCGTTTTGTTGCTGATTTTTTTCTTTTCCAGTTGGTTTACCATAGAACCCGAAGAGGTAGGAGTGGTTTTGCGACTCGGGAAATACGTGCGTACGGTTGATCCTGGGTTAAACTTTAAATGGCCGTTTGGCATCGAAACCGTGTACAAAGTTCCCGTGCAGCGTCAGCTAAAACAAGAATTCGGATTTCGTACGCTTAAGCCAGGTGTGCGTACGCAATATTCCGCCCACCGTTATACGGACGAATCGTTAATGCTTACGGGTGATTTGAATGCGGCGCAAGTGGAGTGGATTGTACAGTATCGTATTGCCGATCCGTACAAATATCTGTTTCGCATCCGTAATGCCGAATCCACATTTCGCGATATAAACGAGGCCGTAATGCGGGAAATTATCGGAGATCGTACGGTTAACGAAGTGCTTACCGTTGGCCGACAGGAAATTGCCACCAGTGCCGAAGTGGCCGTGCAAAAATTAGCCAATCAATATGAAACCGGTATTAAGGTTGACCAGATAGTGCTGCAGGATGTGAATCCGCCCGATGAAGTAAAGCCGGCATTCAATGAAGTAAACGAAGCACAGCAGGAAAAGGAAAAATTGATCAATCAAGCACGGTCGGAATATAATAAGGTAATTCCCAAAGCGCGTGGTGAGGCCCAGCGAATTATCGAGGAAGCGCATGGTTATGCTCTGGAACGGGTTAATACGGCACAGGGTGATGTGGCGCGATTTAATGCTCTGTTTAATCAGTACAAGCGTGCTAAAGAAGTTACCAAACAGCGTATGTACCTTGAAACGATGAATAATGTCTTAAAAAAGGTAGGCCGTAAATTGATTACCGATAAAAAATCGACCGGTATCTTGCCCTTATTTCAATTGGACAAGGTAGGAGGTAAAAATGAGTAAAAAAACTATTATTTGGGGCGGAATCCTTCTGGTTGCCGCAATTGTATTGGTTTCCGCAGGTTTTATTGTCAACGAAACCGAACAGGTAATTATTACGCGCATGGGCAAGCCAGTGCGCAAACCGATCGTAACCCCTGGCATTCATTTTAAAGTACCCATTATCGAAGATGCCACGTTTTTTGATAAACGTTTTTTGGAATGGGACGGTGCCGCCAAACAGGTGCCGACCAAAGACAAACGTTTTATTTGGGTGGATACGTACGCCCGCTGGCGTATTTCCGATCCGTTGCTTTTCTTTCAACGTGTGCGTGATGAACGCGGAGCACAGGCGAGGCTGGATGATATTTTGAATGGCGAAACCCGCAATGCGGTGGCCAAACACAATTTGGTGGAACTGGTGCGCAGCACCAATCGTAAGCCGCTGGCCATGAGCGATACTTCGCTTTCGGATAACAGCATCGAAGACGTTTTTCCGACAATCAAGTACGGACGCGAACGCATTACCCGTGAAATTTTAGCGGCGGCCGGTCCCAGGGCAAAGGAATTGGGCATCGATTTATTGGATTTGCGTTTTAAACGGATCAATTACGTAAAAGAAGTGCAGCAAAAAATTTACGAGCGTATGATTACCGAACGCAAGCGCATTGCGGAAAAGTACCGTTCGGAAGGACAGGGCGAAGCATCGAAAATTTTGGGCGCAAAGGAGCGTGAATTGAAAAAGATCCAATCCGAAGCCTACCGCACGGCCGAAGAAATTAAAGGTAAGGCAGATGCCAAGGCAACTGCTATTTATGCCAGTGCTTACAATCGCAATGCCGAAACACGCGATTTTTTCCGTTTCATGAAAACATTGGAGACTTACAAAACGACCTTTTCGGATAAGGATTGGTTGATACTGACCACGGAGAGTGAATTTTACAAGTACTTTAAAAATATTAACGGCAAATAATTTAAAACGAAAAGGCTGCCTTTGGGCAGCCTTTTTCAATTAACAAAAAATGAATTTATTCCCCGGCGGGCGTGTTAACGGTTTGGCGTTGCCCTAATTGTTGATCCAGCATAAACAATCCCATCGGGTTGTCTTTTACCCAACGAATTTGCTTGAGAATATCCGAAACGGTTTTCTCTTCTTCCACTTGTTCGGTAATAAACCATTCCATTTCCACCTGAGTGGGATAATCCTTTTCTTTAAGCGCTAACTCGTAAATGGAGTTGATGCGGGCGGTAACGCTGCGTTCGTGTTGCAAAATGGCTTCGAAAAGTTCCGCCACATCTTTGTAATCGCTTTTCGGTTTTTCCAAAGCACCCAATTCAACGACTCCCTCCCGACTTTGTACGAAGCGGAAAATACGTAGCGCATGGGTGTGTTCCTCCTCGGCTTGGGCAATTAGCCAATTGGCAAAGCCTCCCAAATCGATGGAATCGCAATAGGAGGCCATAGCCAAATACAAATACTCGGAGTAAAATTCATACGTAATCTGATCGTTAAGTGCATTTTCGATGGTCTTGCTAAGCATAAAATGTCTCCATTTCTGTTTTTCTATTTATCTGTTTTATTTTTGTTGTTAGTTCTTAAAACCGGTTTTTGCGGTACTACGGATTCCTGTTTGTCTAACCGTTCGTATGCTTTTATTTCTTTTTTAAGCGTTCCGTCCTGCAAATATTTGTAAAGATTTTTACCCGGGCATTGTGTTTCCGCGTAGTCTTTATGGGCTTTGATGCTATCCAAAGGAACGTGATATTTCAAAGCCAAACGTGCGCACAACCAGGCCAGGGCATCTATTTGCCGTTGAGTGGGCTTTTGAATTTCATAATTGCCCATTACGCAAATTAAGGCATGACCTCGCGGGTTGTACGTCGTATTGGTATCTCCGGGATATTTTAACTCTCTTGCTTCGTAAATATTCCCGTCCAAATCGATCATGTAATGATACGGAATGTCCATCCAGTGTTTTTTGGCGCGGCTCCATTCCTGCAAATGACGGATGTACTTTACGGGATCTTCGTCTTTTGTGAATAAAATACCGCCGTGGTGAATGGTGATGCGTTTGATTTTTTGCGGTTTTAAGGTGAATGGTGGCGGGGTCCATCCCCAGGCTTTGCGCGGAATTATTTTAAATTGAGGCAGCGTTCTTTGTTGGGCCAAAAGATGAAAATGCTGAGAAAAGAGGAACAGAAAAAAGAAGACGAACAGTATGAAACGTTTGAACATTTTGGAATCCTTTCTTAAATCTTTTAAAGCCAAACGTTAAAGCGTTGACCATTATTTTAAGGTTTTCGTGCCAAGAACTCAATTTTTTTATTTTGTAAAGTAGCATCGATAAAATTCCTTTTTTAAGCGAAATTCAGGTGGATCCGTTGAATTGTTGAAGGGAATACGGTTAAGGGCGCAAGAGTTAAGGGGCTGTGAGCTAAACGGTAGGCTGGAAAAGTTGAAATGTCGATTTGTTGAATGGTTGGCCGATTCACCTGTGCGGAACAATGTTGCTGGCAAATTGAACGGATTGGTGCGGATTATTTTGTGCGGATATCTATGGGATCTTCGTGGGCCTTTAAAAAAGATATGCGCCAAAACAAAAAAATGACCGGTAATTTATTATTTTGATTCCGGCAAACATAAAGCAAATAGCATCTTTTACGATAATATTGATGCGGCAATCGGGGAGAAAAAGAAAAACCGTAGGGGAACAAAAAGATTTTTGCATTTATCATCTTCCCTGTTAAATTTAAATTCGAGGATCACACGTTAATAGTCTTTTTTACCAAGCGTTAGGAGGTATTATGGGGGTTCAACATTATGTCCAAGGAGAATTTGGGCTGGACTATTTGGGGTTAAAAAATTTAAATAATGTTTACTGGAATTTAACAACGCCGATTTTGTACGAACAAATTATTCGGCGCCGCGAAGGATTGCTTAGCCATTTGGGGCCGGTGGTCGTGCGCACCGGCACATTTACGGGCCGTTCACCAAACGATAAATTTATTGTTAAAGAACCCACCAGTGAACACGATATTTGGTGGGGTGATGTCAACCGTCCCTTTAGCGAGGAAAAGTTCAATCAAATTTGGTATCGGATGCAGGCCTACTTGCAAGGGAACGACATTTTTATTCAGGATTGTTATGCAGGAGCAGAGCCAAAATATCAAATTCCCATTCGTGTCATTACCGAGTATGCCTGGCATTCGCTTTTTGCTCGTAATATGTTTATTCGAATTACGGATGAAGATAAACTACGCAAATTCATTCCCGAATATACCATCATTGCCTTACCTAAATTTCATGCCGTGCCCGAATTAGACGGCACCAATTCCGAAGCGTTTATTTTAGTTAATTTTAAAGAAAAATTGATTTTAATCGGTGGTACCAGTTATGCTGGCGAAATTAAAAAGTCGGTTTTTACGGTAATGAATTATCTTTTGCCAAAACAAGACGTGCTTTCCATGCATTGTAGTGCCAATGTTGGCAAGCGCGGAGATGTGGCTATCTTTTTTGGCCTTTCCGGAACTGGTAAAACAACGCTCTCCACCGATCCTAACCGTGCGCTAATCGGGGATGACGAGCACGGTTGGAGCGATGATGGTGTTTTCAACTTCGAGGGCGGTTGTTACGCAAAAGTGATTCGTCTTTCGCCGGAAGCCGAACCGGAGATTTTTGCCACTACCCGTAAGTTCGGTACGATTCTGGAAAATGTGGCCATCGATTCCTACTGGCGTCGACCCGATTTAAACGATGCAACGTTTACCGAAAATACACGCGCATCGTATCCCATTACCCATTTAGAAAACATCGTTCCCGAAGAACGTGCCGGTCAACCGGAAAACATCGTATTTTTAACCGCAGATGCATTCGGGGTGCTGCCGCCGATTTCACGTTTAACTCCGGAGCAGGCTATGTACCATTTCCTTTCGGGCTACACGGCTAAAGTTGCCGGTACCGAACGCGGAATTACCGAACCGCAAGCAACTTTCAGCGCGTGTTTCGGCGCTCCGTTTATGCCGCAGCGTCCGACGGTTTATGCCAAAATGCTTGGAGAACGGATTAAAAAACACAATGTACGTTGTTGGCTGGTTAATACAGGTTGGACCGGAGGCCCTTACGGAGTGGGGCATCGCATGGAAATCAAATACACGCGTGCCATGTTAAATGCGGCCCTGAACGGAGATTTGGATCATGTGGAATACGTCGAAGATCCGATTTTTAAAGTGCGGGTTCCAAAAAAATGTCCGGGGGTCCCCTCGCAGGTATTAATTCCTAAAAATACCTGGCAAGACGGACAGGCTTACGAGCAGAAGGCACGTGAATTGGCGCAAAAATTCAAAGAAAATTTTCGCCAATACGAAGATTTCATTGCTAAAGAAGTAGCCGAAGCCGGTCCCGAAGTTTGAAAGTTATAGTAACGATTAGTAAAAAAAGGCGGATAATCATCTCCGCCTT